>Ga0180434_10000017_pt1 | contig 230971 bp, 216 predicted proteins | sample SS_ome_7_FD_132453 | JGI IMG/M metagenome (GOLD analysis project Ga0180434, IMG submission 132453) | Hypersaline lake sediment archaeal communities from the Salton Sea, California, USA - SS_1_D_2 metaG | ecosystem: Environmental > Aquatic > Non-marine Saline and Alkaline > Hypersaline >... | reverse complement strand
TCAAGGAGTTTTGACCCTTACCGATTACTTGGTTGCGGAGTTCACTCTGACGGAAAAACTCAGTAGGAGTGTCCTTGGAGAGATCATGCCTCTTCTTGGGTCTGCCCGTTCGGCCTCCCAGCCCGTTTCCATTGTGGTTGGCCATGAAGGCTTTTCTTTCGACTTAACTGGAGATGTCCTCCAGGACCTCACGATTCCCAATATGAAGATCGACTTCGGTATGGTCTTCTTCAACAACGACCAGCAAATCAATGAAATTTTAAACATCTTGAAGTTCTCCAGCCAGAGAGATCTCGTCCCCGTCTGGTTTACCCCCCTCTACCTGTCATACGAAAAGGGCGTGGCTAAAGTCCGTCGGATGGATATGTTGGTCGCAGATCGGTACCCGCTAGCTCTCTGGGGTAAAGTGAACTTTATCCAAGACCGTGTCGATATGACACTCGGCTTGGGAGGGAAGACCCTGCAACGCGCTTTTGGTTTGAAAGCAGTTCCCGATAATTACTACCTCCAGCTCGCCCTAAAAGGGACGACCAGTGACGCCCGCTTGGACATCCGCGGATCTGCAACCAAGATCGCCGCCTTTATTGCTCAACTGAGGGGCGGTCCGCAAGGAGTGATTGTAGGAGGAATTCTAGATTTGATTGGAGGAACGTTGGGGCAAAAGAAAACCCCAAAGCCTACGACGTGGCCCTTTCCCTGGGACGCGAATAATTCCACACGTCCCAAAGGAAAGGGCTCCTAGATTTACTTGTTTAGGTCGTAGGTCGCAACGGGGGTAGCATCGTGCGCTCCACCTGATTGATCTGGAGCCTTGTAGTCTGTGGAGAATTGTCTTCCACAATCTAGGCATCGGTGATTTTGTTTTCCATGTCTGGTGAAGCCATTTTTTTTGAAAGCTTTCGAATGGCATTTTGGACATTGTAATTCCATGTCTTCTACTCCTCGTCATGATTGGGTATTATGTTTCATGTTAGGCATAAGGATATACACTGCATGAGTAATTTCCAACAATTAATTCCTTAAAAAAATCGTCGTGAAAGAAATTCTTAAATTTCGAGCAAAATTTAAGAATAGTATTTATATTACAGCATAACTTTTAGAGTTAAAATATAAACTTAGGTAAGGTTCTCGATTCTGTTTTCTAAGTCATTGAATAGCTATGTTCCGACATCTTCCTCTTGTATTTAAATGTCATGAGTCAGCGTCATGCGCCTAAGCTGGTGGAGAGTAGGAATTTATCACACTTTTGCGTGTGTTCATAATGGATCCAGGTTAAGATAGACGAAAAAATTTTGAGGAAACCATTTGAGGAGACCATGTCTGATACCCACACACTTGAACATCACCTTCAAGAAAATAGAACTTTCCCGCCTCCCCCCAATCCAGAAGCCCATATTAAGAGTCTGCAGGAGTACGAAACTCTCTACCGGCAATCGATCGATGAACCGGATCGTTTTTGGCTGACACAAGGAGAAAAGATCGACTGGATTAAGGAGCCGCGTCAGGCCCTCAAGTATCATTGGGATTCAAAGAAAGGAGTGGTCGAGCACACCTGTTTTGAAGATGGTACACTCAATGTCTCAGTCAACTGTCTAGACCGTCACCTCCCCACTAAAGGAAATCAACCTGCACTGATTTGGCAAGGAGATGAAGACCAAGAACAACAGGTCTTCACCTTTAGTGAACTGGCTAGCCAAGTGCGCCGCTTTGCAAATGTACTAAAGTCACTGGGAGTTGAAAAAGGCGACCGCGTTAGCATCTACCTTCCCATGGTTCCTGAAGCCATTGTGGTGATGCTTGCTTGTGCTCGGATTGGTGCCATTCACTCTGTTGTTTTTGGTGGCTTTAGTCACGAGGCGCTGAGCCACCGCATTCAGGACTGTACAAGCAAGCTTTTGATCACTGCCAACGTCGGACTACGCGGAGGGAAAAAGATTCCCCTCAAAGAAATTGCAGATAAAGCGGTCAAAGCGTGTGACTGTGTCGAAAATGTCATTGTGCTCAAGCGCACCTCCGACCCTGTCGAAATGGAGTCCGGCCGAGATCGGTGGTTTCATGAGCTGATGGAGTCAGTGAATGACGACTGTCCTCCCGTTGAAATGAATGCAGAAGACCCTCTCTTTATCCTCTACACTTCAGGCTCAACGGGCAAGCCTAAGGGCGTCCTTCATACGCAAGGTGGTTATCTTCTTCACACTCTTTTAACCCATCGCTATATTTTTGATATCCAACCGGAGGACACCTATTGGTGTACAGCTGATGTGGGTTGGATCACTGGACACTCCTATGTAGTGTATGGACCTCTTGCCAACGGAGCAACGACTTTGATCTTTGAAGGGGTTCCGACCTACCCCACACCAGGACGCTCCTGGCAAATCGTCGAAAAGCACCGCGTCACAAAATTTTATACAGCGCCGACGGCGATCCGAGCTCTCATCTCTCATGGTGAAGAGTGGCCTGCCAAGTATGACCTCAGCTCTCTTAAGGTTTTAGGAACGGTTGGTGAGCCGATCAATCCCGAAGCGTGGATGTGGTACTACGAAAATGTGGGAAGAAAAGAGGCTCCGATTGTCGATACGTGGTGGCAAACCGAGACGGGAGGCATCCTCATTTCCCCGCTTCCCTTCTGTCATACCTTAAAGCCTGGATCAGCGTGCCGTCCCTTCTTTGGGGTTGAGCCCGTCATCATCAACGACAAAGGTGAGGAAGCTGGCCCTGACGAGGGAGGATCTCTTTGTATCAAAAAACCGTGGCCAGGGATGATGCGTACCACTTGGGGAGATCATGAGCGGTTCGTCAATACCTACTTCAGCCAATTTGAAAATCTCTACTTTACCGCAGATGGGGCTCGGAAAGACAAAGATGGAGACTACTGGCTGCTCGGACGCATCGACGATGTCGTCAATATCGCAGGACACCGTCTTGGGACAGCCGAGGTGGAAAGTGCCATTGTGGAGCACCCTCAAGTTGCTGAAGCTGCTGTGGTCGCTGTGGAGGATCCCGTTAAAGGACAAGCCCTCGTGGCTTTCACGACGCTCGTTGAAACAGCGGAGCCCACGCTAGAGCTCAAAAAAGAGATCCGTGGTCTTGTCCGAACAGAAATTGGTCCGATTGCTGAGATTAAGTGGATTGTTTTCTCTCCACTGCTTCCAAAAACACGCTCAGGGAAAATCATGCGTCGGATCTTGAGAAAAATTGCAGAAGAAGATGTCGGAAACTTGGGTGATATTTCGACTCTCGCTGATCCAGATCTTATCAAACATCTTCTTCAAGCAAAAAAAGATGCGGAAGAGTTTTAGAACTCTAAAAGAGCGACGGTTTCAATGTGCATTGTCTGAGGAAAAAGGTCGACCGGTTTTGCTTCAATAAAAGACGCTCCACCTTCTTGCAATAAGCGGATGTCTCTTGCAAGGGTTGCAGGATTACAGGAGATATAGACCAGCCGCTTCGGTTTCTGTTCAATAACGGCCTCCAAGACCTCTTTGTCACATCCCTTCCTTGGTGGGTTTAAGAGGATGAGGTCAAAAGGTGCGGATTTTCTCAAAAGCTTCGCGACATCCCCCTGCACGAAAAGGCAGTTTTCAATTTGGTTGCGTTTTGCATTTTCTTTCGCATCTTCAACTGCTTCACTCACATATTCCATTCCAGTGACTTGTTTGCAGTGCGAAGAGGCGATCAAGCTAAATGCTCCAACGCCGCAGTAGGCATCAAGCACTCTGTCGTTTCGTTCTGGCTGGAGGTACTCGAGAGCTTTGAGGTAGAGGTTTTCTCTTTGAAAGACATTCACCTGAAAAAAAGAGGCTGAAGAAATCTTGAACTGGAGGCCGAGAAGCTCTTCCATCAAATGGTCTTTGCCACAAAGTGTACGGAACTCAGTCCCAAGGATGACATTGTCCCCCCGCTGGTTTAAGTTTTCGACGACGCCGACAAGCTGAGGCTCTTCCTCCATCATCTTTTTAGCCAGCTCTTTGAGTGTTTGACTCGCCGGCTTTTCTACAATAAAGGTGAGTAGGACCTTCTCACTTTTTGCTGTTGACTTGATCAAAACGTAGTTGAGCTCAGAAATCTCTCCGAGTGAATGAAGCGCCATCTTCAGTTTTTGAAAAAGCCTCTCACCGACACGGGTGTGTAGCATGCAGGTCTCGATAGGAACAATCTCATGGGAGCGCTTTTTGTAGAGTCCGAGTAGAGTTTTTTTATCAAAATGCGTGGGAAGCTGGATCTTACTGCGGTAGTAAAACTCTTCATGAGAGGCGATTGGTGGGTGAACCAGGGGTTGAGGGATCTCCCCAATGCGCTCTAGGGCATCGGTCACTCGTTTCTTTTTTTGCTCTAGTTGTGCTGGGTAATCGAGATGTTGGAGCTGGCATCCTCCGCAGAGATCAAAATGAGGACAGGGAGCTTCTCTTCGGAAGGGGCTTGAGTTCAAGACTTCTAAGAGAGAACCCTTTAAATAGCTCTTTTTCTCCACCTCTACCTGAGCAAGGATCCGCTCTCCTGGGAGAGCTCCATCGACGAAGATCACCTTCTGGTTGACTCTCCCTACCCCTTCACCTGTCGATGAAAGGTCTACAATATCTACCTCTATCTTTTTCATGACACGTTAACTATAACATAAAAGGACAATTCTCCTTGTGACTAAATGGGTTTTCAAGGGAAGATGAGGCCATGGCAATCCAAAAAATCGATATCTTTGCTCCGCCGCGGAGCCGCTACCAAGCCCTCCACTATATGACCGAGTGCCTCCTTGAGGCATTCCTAGCAAAAGGCATCCAGTGCCGTCTTTATGACAGCCAGTCGGCTGAAGCGCCTGTAGATTTCTTGAACAATTTTCTGAGTGATAAGCCCGATCTCACCCTTTCGTTCAACGGGCTTCTTCCAGACGACCAGGGAATTTTCTTCTGTGATATGGTCGAGGTGCCCCATGTCGCACTGCTTGTCGACTCTCCTCCCCACTTTTTTCCCTTAACTCAAAGCCCGCGCACTCTAATCACGACCATCGACCGCTTCTTTGTGGATTTCTTTCAAGGTTTTGGAGACAAGAAGGCCCTTTTTTGCCCGCATGCCTCCGGAGGAAAGAACCCTCAAGATCCTTCAAGTTCTCATGATTTAGATGTGGTGATGCTCGGAAGTTTTGAGGATCCAGAAAAGATCAGAAAAGAGTGGAAACACCCACAAGATCTTTGTGGGGTGATGGAAGAGACGGCTGCGATGACACTCAAGACATCCGATAAGAGTTTTGTCGAGTGCTTTACCCTCTGTCTAAACAAGCTCGTTGGACTGGGAAAAGTGGACGTTTCCTCTCTCAATTTTGCAGAGATTCTCATCGATATTGAAGATTATGTCCGTGCTATCGATCGTCAAAAGCTCATCCAATCCTTAGCAGGATTGAAAGTGGATGTCTTTGGAGAAGGTGACTGGAAATCCCTGGCTCAAGAGGGACTCACTGTCCATCCCGCTGTGAACTTCAAAGAGGGCCTTGAAATCATGGGACGTGCAAAAGTGGTCTTGAACAGCACAGCTCACATTAAAAATGGAAGCCATGAGCGGTTCTTTGAAGCTTTTGTGCAGGGAGCCCTGCCTCTTTCCTCACCGAACCTCTATCTTCAGGAACGTTTCCAGGACTGCGCGCCCTTTTATCAAAACTCGGAAGCGAAAGAGCAGGTACTCGAAATTCTTACGAACGAGCCAGAAAGGGTAAAAATGGTCACTCAAGGTCAAGAAAGAGTCCTTAAAGAGGACCTTTGGTCAAACAGAGCGCAGATTCTTCTTGATCAACTCCCCCCCCTTCTTGCTAAACTATTTTAGCATGAGCTCATCATCAAAAGTCATTGGGATCATTCCCGCACGATACGAAAGCAGCCGCTTTCCAGGTAAACCCCTCTTTCTCATCGCCGGAAAGAGCCTCCTCCAACGCACCTACGAAAATGCTGAGAAAAGTGGGGCTTTCGATAGCCTACTCATTGCAACCGATGACCCCCGCATTGAAGAGCAAGCCCGTGCCTTCGGTGCTGATGTGGTCATGACATCTAAAGAGTGTCCCAATGGGACTCAGCGCCTTGTGGAGGCTCTCGAGCAGCGTCCCTCTCACGATGATGACATTATCCTAAATGTCCAGGGCGATATCCCTACATTTGAGAAAGAGGTGATTGATGCCGTGGTTGCCAACCTCCGCGACCATCCCTTGGAGGTGATGTCGACTGCAGCCACAGCCATCACTTCAGAGGAAGAGGCGAACTCTCCTTCCGTGGTGAAGTGTGTTCTCTCGAAAAGTGGTCATGCGCTTTACTTCAGCCGTGCCCGCATCCCTTATGTACAACAGACTGAATGCCCTCTCTATCATCACTTAGGAATTTACGGCTTTCGCAAGCATTTTTTGCTTCACTATGCTAGACTCGCTTCGACTCCACTTCAACAAGCAGAAGATCTGGAGCAGCTCAAGGTTCTTGAACAGGGATACTCGATCCGAGTTGCTGTTGTCGAGAGTCAGAGTTTTGGAATTGATACCCCTGATGATGCAAAAAAGCTTGAGGAAGCCCTGCAATGAAATATCTCTTCTTTACCGGTGGAGTCTGTTCTTCTTTGGGAAAAGGACTCACCGCCGCCTCCATTGGCCTTCTCCTTGAAAAACGCGGTCTTAAAGTCTCCCTACTCAAACTTGATCCCTACCTGAATGTCGATCCCGGAACAATGAACCCTTTTGAGCACGGTGAAGTCTATGTGACTGATGATGGGGCTGAAACGGATCTTGACCTAGGTCACTATTACCGCTTTACTCATGCTCCTCTCTCAAGGGCCTCCAATGCTACATCTGGCCAAATTTACAATAGCGTGATCCGCCGTGAAAGACGGGGCGACTATCTCGGGAGCACCGTCCAAGTGATTCCTCATATCACCGATGAAATCAAAGAACGGATCGTCGCTGCAGCGGAACAAGATAAGGAAGCGGATATCACCCTTGTAGAGATCGGTGGAACGGCGGGGGACATTGAGTCTCTTCCCTTTTTAGAAGCGATCCGTCAGTTTCAGGGAGAGAACCCCGACGACTGCATGAGCATCCATCTAACTTATGTCCCTTATCTCAAAGCTGCTGGAGAACTCAAAACAAAGCCCACACAGCAGTCGGTGCAAATCCTACGAGGGATTGGAATTTTTCCTCAGATGATTCTCTGTCGTTCCGAAAATCCCCTACCCAAAGAGGTGAAAGGAAAAATCGCGCTCTTTTGTAATGTACCGAAAGAAGCGGTGATTGAAGAGGTGGATGTCCAAACGACGGTCTATGAAGTTCCTCTGAAACTCCATGAACAAGGAGTCGATCAGGTGATCATCGATCGATTAAATCTCTCCGCAGGACCTCTGGAACTGGATGATTGGAACAGCATGCTCACCCACTTTGCCACGGCAAAGAAAGAGGTGACGATTGCCCTTGTTGGAAAATATGTGAATCACAAAGACGCATACAAATCTGTTTTCGAGTCACTCCTTCACGCCTCTCTCGCTTCAGATTCGAAACTCGTTTTAAAAAGCATTGAAGCGGATAAGATCGAAGATGAGTCCATTCTTGAAGGAGTCGATGGTATTTTGATTCCAGGAGGCTACGGTTCACGTGGCTTTGAAGGTAAAATCCTTGCTGCGCGCTATGCAAGGGAAAACGGAATTCCCTATCTCGGGATTTGCTATGGAATGCAGGTCATGGCTGTCGAGTTTGCCCGGCACGTCCTCGGCCTAAAAGAAGCCAGCTCAACCGAGGTCGATCCCGAAACGGCCCACCCAATCATCTCTCTCATTGCAGAGCAAAAAGGGGTTGAAGAGATGGGCGGATCGATGCGTCTCGGGGCTTATCCTTGCCAGCTCACAGAGGGATCTAAGGCGCACCAAGCATACGGAGAAACCCGTATTTCAGAGCGTCACCGTCACCGCTGGGAGTTCAACAACCTTTATCAGCAAAAACTCGCGGAAAAAGGCCTTCACGTCACTGGAGTCTTTGTGGAGGAAAACCTCGTCGAAATCCTCGAGGTGCAAGAGCACCCATGGATGGTGGGCGTCCAGTACCACCCTGAGTTTAAGTCTCGCCCAACAGAGCCTCACCCCCTCTTCCGCGACTTCATCCGCGCTAGCCTTCAGCAGAAGGTCGCTCATGTCTAAGGGAAGACTTGTCGGCATCGATTTTGGCGCAGCTCGAATTGGAGTTGCCGTCTCCGACGAAATGAAAATGATCGCATCGCCCTGGAAAGTTGTCCCCTCCGACAAGAAGCTGAAAGTGGCTGCTCAAAATACAGTCCAAGCTCTTAAGGAGATTGAATCGGAAAAAGGCTCTACGATTGAACAGGTCATTGTGGGTATGCCCCTCAAAATGAACGGTCAAATTGGTTTGCAGGCGGACGATGTGAAAGAGTATGTCGAGGAGCTGAAGGCTCTCACGACAATTCCCGTGAAACTCTGGGATGAGCGTTTAACGACCGTCCAAGCGGAGAGGATGCTCCGTGAAGCGTCCATGTCGCGAAAAAAACGCTCGAAAGTGGTCGACACCGTCGCCGCAACGATCATTCTTCAAAGCTATTTAGATTTTGCAGGAGGATTATGAAATTCTGGGTGATGAAATGTGAACCAGATGTCTATTCAATCGATGACTTGAAAAAGGACAAGGTGACCCCATGGGAAGGGGTAAGAAACTACCAAGCTAGGAATTTTATGCGAGATGAGATGAAGGTGGGTGACTACGCCTTCTTTTACCACTCAAACGCCACTCCACCAGGTGTTGCAGGGGTCTGCCAAGTGAGCAAAACAAACGTCGTGGATCACACAGCCCTAGATCCTGAAAGTCCCTACTTTGACCCCCGTTCAACTCAAGATAATCCGCGTTGGATGATGGTAGAGGTGAGATTCGTGGAGAAATTTCCTGAGATCCTTCCCCTCTCCGAATTGAAGGAGATGGCTGCACTTCGAGAGATGCCCCTTTTACAGAAAGGGAACCGCCTCTCGATTACGCCTATGACAAAGACACAGTTCAGGGCGATCTTAAAACAAGCTCAAGCAAAATTATCTATCTAGATCAAGTCCTAACTGGAAGTTTATCAAAGTTGAAGTCGACATCACTCAATTGCCCTAGGGCCTCATCCAAACTGAGCCGTTGATCAGGATCAGGATGCATTAAGTTGTAGGCAATTTTCTCAACATCCGTTGTACAAATCCCCGCTAGATTTTCATATTGATCAGGATACGCCTCTGGATTGACGATGCGGCGGTCTCTTTCTCTACCAAATTCCTGATAACTATTGGATAACCATGGTGGAACCTCTTTAGGCACTTTGTCATCTGTTGAGGGATTGGGTTGATGTGTCAATCCCCAGAGGATAATTCCCATGGCAAACTGATCATCCGCTTGAGTTCTAGGCTGATCTCTCCAATTTTGAAGATCGGGTGACCAAAACTCCGGTGTACCTACATAGGGGTTGTCAGTATTTCCTTCTGGGACCGCATAGCCTAAATCGTTCATCCCAATTCCATAGTGTCCCTCATCATCCTCTTCAAGCAAAAAATTATCAAGACCAATGTCTTGGTGTTTTAATCCATCTCCATGGAGATGATGGACTTTTGAGAAAAGTCCCATCACGATCTCTTTACGTTGCTCAGGTCTTAGTTCATTCCACTTCTCTGTTTTTCTACCTATTTCTGTCATATCACCGTGATTGCCGAATTTGGTGTACTGGATGGTCATCTCCCCTTCTCCACTTTTGCGGGTTGTGCGGACAAATCCAAGTCCAGAGCCGTATTGTTTTTGTAACTCAGCTTCTTGAACTCCTGCCTCGGCATCTCCTTTAACACGCCCAGACGCTTCAAGCGTCATGTTGTCATAGTCGAGCACTTTTCGGACAACCTTCATCCCTCCGGCTCCAAGCGAAGTTTTCTGATTTTTTAGATAGACTTCCTTTTCTTCTGGAAGTAGTTTATATAACTGATAAAGAGTCTCTTCTGCCTCAGCAATTTCTTCCGGATCTGTAAGTGACTCTAGATAGGCCGTTTGAACTCGAATGCCCTCGGCAATTTCATTAGGAACTTTATAGTCTTTAAGTGTTTTCACCTCTACCATCGTCCTCAACTTCCCCCCATCATTAAAAAGAGCGATCGATCGAGGGGGTTTGCCATCATCACTGCGGTGGATATAGGCGCCGTTCGGATTGTCAGGGTCCATTGCTTTTTGAATATGGGGAGCCATCGCCTCCTTATCATGAAGAAAATCGACCAACTGGGAGACCTCTTCACCTGTCATCATCTCTCCGACAACGTTTGAAACGGTCTCCATTTGATGAATCTTCGGTGGTGTCGAGGGTTCAGGAGTTCCGACTTCTCCAGATTCCTCTCCTGAAGAGGTCCTAAGAACCCCCGCAGCCACATCTCCTGTCGGATCGTCAGTTGAAGAGCCAACACTCCACTGACGCTCTGCTAATGCCGAAGAATCACCCGACTCCTGGCTTAGAACTTCTTCAGGATCTCCAACGGCTTTTTGAACCTTTTCTGCTTCTGGGGAAAGTTCTTCAACCTCTCCTCCATCTCCCGCAGAACCCGGTTTGATTGAGAATTGATCTCGATCGCTTCCTCTTGGCCCTTCCATAAGCTGCTCCTTATTTTTAATTAAGAAATAAGCAAATGGCGTGCCAAAGGGGTAAAAATCTTACAATATCAGCATCGCGTCGCCGTAAGAGTAAAAACGGAATTTCTCTTGGATGGCATATTGGTAAGCGGACTTGATGAGATCTTCTCCTCCAAAGGTGCAGCTGAGGACAAAGAGAGAAGACTCAGGGAGGTGAAAATTGGTTAGAAGGTGTTTTGTGAACTGAAAGGTGAAACCGGGGTAGATGTAAATAGAGGTTGAACCATGTCCTGGAGAGCGGGTCGTCTCAAGCGTCCGTAGCGTAGTGGTTCCAACGACAATCTGTCTACCAGCATGCGAATGAAGAGCCTTAGAGGTCGCCTCTTCGATAAAGAAGTGCTCTTCATGCATCTTGTGCTCGCGGATATCATCGACTTGCATCGGTTTGAAAGTTCCCCACCCCACATGGAGTGTGATCGACTGGATATCTACCCCCTTCTTACGGATCTCAGAGAGGAGTGCATCACTGAAGTGGAGTCCTGCGGTCGGTGCTGCGACAGCTCCTGGCTTCGATGCGAGACGGGTTTGGTACCGTTCCTTGTCCTCTTCAGTACTGGCGCGCTCCATGTAGTGAGGAAGAGGAACCTCTCCTACTCTATCGAGGACCTCATAAAAACTCCCCTCATGAGAAAAGCGAAGTAGACGGATCCCTTCTGGTTTCTCTTCGACGACTGTTGCCTTGAGCAGGTCCCCAAAATCGAGTGTTGTTCCCATCTTTATCTTTCTAGCGGGCTTCGTGAGAGCGCTCCAGATCCCCTCTTCCACTTCACGGAGGAGCAGGACTTCGACTTTCCCTCCCGTTTCTCGCTTCCCTAGTAAACGTGCGGGGATCACTTTGGTATTATTGAAAATGAGCTGATCATCGTTTGATAAGAGTCCAGGAAATTCTCGGAAAGGAATTTCATAAAAGCGCTCTTTATCTCTTTCGACAACAAGCAAACGCGAATCTGCACGGTCTTTTAGAGGTGATTTTGCAATCAGCTCATGGGGCAAATCAAAAGAGTAGTGGCTTTTTCGGTAGGTCATAGGAAGAAACCCTTGTGAGCAGGTGGGCTCACAAGGGTTTATTGAGTCTTATCTAGCGGAATGGTCAGAGTAGTCTGAGACGCGTACCTCAGCAACCTGTCCTTCCTTCTTTTCTTTAGAGATTGTCATGGCAATGGTTGCCTCTGGAAACGTTTTCGAGAGGATTTTTGCCGCATTAATCCCCTGTCTTGAGAGGACCTCAATGTCATCTAGAGTGATTTTGTTCACAGGTTGCTCCACATGGTCGTTGAGTCCTGTCACGAGCGCCACAGGGAAGGGAGTCACGACTCCTTCGTAGAGTCCTGTTTTCGAAAGAACAATGTGACGTGTGCTGTTCAAAGCTTTTGCGATCATGGGGTCAATGGCTTCGTTTGGAAGGCCGTAGTAGCCGACGTCACGTGCGCGAACATGCCAGTAGGGATTTTCTGCGTTCATCGAACGGTAGAAAGCGTCTGTTCTTTCTGCAATCGCCGCAGCCGCTACCCCCTCTTCTGAGACACGGCGGCCAATGCGGCGCGGAAGGACAGAAGTGAGGTAATCTTCGAGCTCGATTTCGTTGACAATGCTGATCGACCCACCGACGTCGTAGATATAGATTTTTCCACGGTACTCGTTACCGTTAATGTTCGTGACGATATCTGGAGAATCGGGAATGATTTCAAACTGATAGTAACCAGGAAACTCCTCACCCCATTTGAGTCCGAGCGGCATCGGCTCAACGCGGTTGTCACGACCCGTAAAGCGTGTCGCGATACGGCGGTTTTTATGTGGATCATAAAGGTTATAAGAACCCTTCACTTCGACATTCGCAAAGGGGATGTCGTGGGCGAGTAGAACTTTGATGGTGGGGGTTTCAACCGCTTCCTCAGCTACAAAAACGCTTTTGAGGTTATCCCACACTCCCGCCTCTACTGCAGAGAAAGCACTGAGAAGGGCACAAATGAGAAAAGGGATTCTGGAAATCATGAATCAGCTCCTTTGACGATAAATTTATCTAAATGTTGGTGAGCCAGGTGTGTCGCAATGCGCCCACGTGGCGTCCTTTTTATAAATCCGATATTAATGAGGTAAGGTTCTACCACATCCTCAATCGTGGAGGGCTCCTCACCGACTGCGACTGAAAGCGTGCTCACTCCCACAGGACCTCCCCCATAGTGGTCAATCACTGTTTTAAGGAGCTTGATATCAAGTTCGTCAAGTCCTTGATGATCAATAGCAAGCATCTCAAGTGCCGCATGTGCAGTCGCTGCATCTATCGGGCTTCTTTCTTTAATCTGAGCAAAGTCTCTCACCCATCGTAGGAGGTGGTTGACGATCCTGGGTGTTCCCCGTGCTCTTTTCGCAATCTCTAGAGCGCCTTCGGGAGTCACGTCGACATTTAAAAGTCTTGCGGTTCTTCTAGCTATGAGAGCCAAATGCTCGGCAGAATAATACTCTAAACGACAAGAAAAAGCAAAGCGAGATCGTAGTGGACCCGTTAAAAGCCCTGAGCGCGTTGTCGCTCCCGCCAGAGTGAACTGATTGAGTTTCATTTGGACAGAACGGGCATTGGGTCCGCTATCGAGAACGAGGTCGAGAGAAAAGTCCTCCATCGCCGGGTAGAGATACTCCTCAATCGTGCGGCTCAGCTGATGGATCTCATCGATGAAGAGGATATCCCCTTCTTGAAGCTGGGTGAGGATTCCTGCCAGATCCCCCGGCTTCTCAATCGCTGGGCCAGATGTGACGACGACCTGTGTGCCCATGGCCTTGCCTAGGATATTGGCAAGGGTCGTTTTCCCAAGTCCAGGAGGGCCAGTAAAGAGGCAGTGGCCGAGAGGCTCTCTCCTCTGCTTAGCAGCGTGGATCAGGATTTCAAGGCGCTCGCGCAGGCTATCTTGTCCCACAAACTCGTCCAGGGCCTGCGGGCGTAGAGGAAGTTCATAAGTTTCATCCTCTTCACAAAAAGTCGACTGTGTAATGCTTTTTGTCACTTAAGCAAAAACTCCGAGTGCACTCAAAAATACGATCAGAATGAGTAGGGGTGAGAGAATTTTAATGCTGAAGCTAAAGTAGCTGTCAAATAAGGAACTCTCAGCCCACTTTTTAGGAACTCCTCTCTTTAACTCCACGAGGCCGAGTTGGATTTTCCATTTCCAGCCAACGAGGAGGACAGCAGCGAGGCCCCCTAGTGGGATCAATATATCGGAACAGAGAAAAGCCATCAACTCGAAGGGAGTCATTTCAAAAAGACGCGCCTCACGCAGCAAGCTAGAGGAAAGTGCCGCTGGAATTCCAGCTAGCAATACGGCGACAAACACAAGAGAAGAAGCCGTTTTTCTACGGAAGTGAAACCGGTCGATTAGATAGGCAATTGAGGGCTCCATCGCGGAGATTTGAGAGGTCAATGCAGCGAAGAAAACAAGGAGGAAAAAGGCAACAGAGACGAAGTATCCCCCGGGAACTTGGCTAAAAGCCAGGGGAAGGGTTTTAAACAAAAGGGAGGGCCCTTCATCTGGTTGGATTCCGGCTGCAAAGGCAATCGAAAAGATCGCGACTGCTGAAAAAAGAGAGACAAACGTGTCCATAAAGGTGACAGGAATACAGGCAGAGAGAAGGTTCTCTTCCTTTTCTAGGTAACTCCCATACGTCACCATCGTCCCCTGCCCTAAACTCAACGTAAAAAAGGACTGTCCGAGGGCAATCAAAAACATCAGGGGTGTGATTTCTGACCACTTGATTTTGAAAAGAAATTGGAGTCCTTCTGTTCCTCCAGGCAAGGTGATCCCGCGAAAAATCAGAGCTAGCAAAACCAGGTAAAGAAGAGGCATGATCACCTTGTTCCAGCGCTCGATCCCCCTTTTCACACCTGAAGTCAGCACTCCAAAACAGACAAGCAGAAAAAGGGCGTGAAACCCGACACCCCAATAGGGGTTGGAGAGGAGTGCTTCATGGCGAAGAGCGGCTTCGGATGCTACCGCGACATTGGAAAGGTTCCCCTTGATCGCCTCAACCAGATACCCCAAGATCCAAGCCGCGATCGCACTATAGAAGGCGCTAACGAGAAAACCCGTCAGAACCGTCACCTTTCCCATGAAGCCCCAGAGTCGACTCTGTGTCAGCTGAAAGAAGGCGCCAGGAGGGCCGAGTTTTGCAGTCCTTCCAATCAAGACTTCTGCGATGAAGACGGGAAAACCGACCAGAAAGAGAGAAATCAGATAGACCGCGACAAAGGCCGCTCCTCCCTCGGTGCCGACGAGGTAGGGAAAACGCCAGATATTGGCAAGTCCCACTGCAGACCCTGCAGCAGCGAAGACAAACCCCAGTTTTGATCCCCAGACCGCTCTTTTCATAGTAAAAATTCCTTGAATTGTCAGATATTCTAATATAGTGGCGATATTTCTGAAAGATCAAAGCGTTTTCATTAACTTTTAATACGATCTTAATGTAAAATTTAATAATGAATGGTCAAATAAGGATGATGATTTAGTCCTAATTAGAAGGAGGATCTATGTCAGTTGATGGAGTTACCGCTCAAAAAGCGAGTCGAGCAATTCGAGTCCAAGGTGGGCGTGGCATGGAACACTTGCATCACGTGATTGTCACCGAAAAGCTCTCCAGCGTCGAGAAGCAGCAACAAGATGAATACCAAATCCTGTTTGAAAGGCAGAAGCGCATTGAGTTTCTAGGTCGCGTCCGGCAGCTTTTTAACAACCCCGCCTATGTCAATGATGTCGATGGATCGATCGACCTCACCAACTCTCCCGAAAGAGAGGGGCTGGTAGCTGAAGCGGAGGCGATGATGGAGGAGGCTGAGGAGCTACGCGAAGCTGCTAACCTACTTCAAGAACAGATTGATGCCCTCAAGGAGATCGATGCCCGCGATGGGACCGACCACTCAAGCGACATCAAAGCCCTTGAAGAGCGAAGAGACGCGCTGAATGGCCTCGCTGATGAAATCGAAGATACTGTCAATGCAACCCACCTTCTGGATGGAACGACAAAATACTCTCGTGAGCAGCGCCATCAAGTCAAAGACAATATGGAAACGCAGAGTGGCTCACTCAAAAATTTGAACACTTACCAGCACACCAAGGTACAGCGCCTTCAGTCAGAGTTGATGGAGATTTTGAACCTGATTAAGTCCATGATGTCTCGCATTCACGACACAAAAGTTTCTACAGCCCGAGGAATCAGAGGTTAACGATGCCAAGAGTTGAAACAGCAAATCACACCTCTTTGGATCCGGCTGAAGCGGCAGTGCAACCTGTCGGCCGCACCGAGAGGGTGAAAGCCAAAGCTGAGGCTCCGATCACCTATTTAGAAGGGACCAACTTGGAGCGTGTCTATGAAACCCTCGTTCCCCTATCCGGCTCTGAAAAAGAGCGTGCCCGTGCGGAAGCTGCGGCGCGCTATCTCGTCGACAAATTTGTCGAGGTGGGGACCGCAAAGTATGATGATAACTTTCGCTTTGAGGTTTGGTGTAACAAGTTTTCTAAGATGTGGTTTGCTCTTCTCGAAAAAGATCAAGAGCAGTTCGGTCAAGCAGTGAAAGATCTTGATGCAGAAAGCCGAAAGATGGGCGAACAACGCGATCGTGAGTACAAAAAGATCCTCGATCACATGAACCGAAACAAATGGTGGGATCTGTTAGCTCTTGCTGGTGTGGCGCTCGGAGGCGCAGCTGCAGCTGTCTCTATAGGCACAGGCGTGGGTGCGGTCGTGATTGGAGTGGCTACCGTGGCACTTGTGATTCTCAGTGCTGACTCGATTCTGGGTGACAAAGGCAAGGAGTGGATTGCATCTATAGGAGCGGATGGCGATACGGTAAAAATTAAAGAGCGGATGGGGTACCTGAAAACAGCCGCGACCTTTGCGATCCTTGGCGCCACCCTCATCAATATTGTTGCAGCAGGAACGACGATTCCTGCAAATGCATGGGGACTTTTACAAAAAGGAGCTGCCTTCATCGGAGGAGGCGCCCAACTCGGCTCCGCAGTGGACCGCATTCAGAACGAATTCCACGAAAAAGAGCGGACACGTTGGGATCTAGAAATTAAAAATAACCAACATCAAATGTCGGTGCTGAATGGTTTGATTGAAGAAGCCATGGGCCATATCCAGCAGTACCGTACTTGGAGGAGCAAGGCCATGGAGGCCCACCACCAAGCGATCGTTGGACTTGTGAAGTAATCTTAGGAGAAGTTTTATGGCTGTCACAAAAGCTGATGAGAAAAAACCCGTAGCTCTAGAGGGAGATCTTCCCCTCTTTCAGCAAAAGGGTCAGTATGCTCCCCTTTCGACGCTCGACAAAAAAGTCGATGAAATGATGATCCAGTGGCTTGCAATCTATGCTGAGCTCTTCGCGCGAGAAAGTGAACAGGCTCACCACCGCTGGGCTAAATCCGACACACGGAAAAAAATGACAGAGTCGATTGATGCAACAACAGGCTCTTGGGGCTTTAAGCTGAAGTCAGTCATGGAAATCGGAGCTGCGATCGCTTTTGCAGCGGCGGGTCTGGGTAAAGCCGGAAAAACAGCCTCAACGCTCGGAAAAGCCCTCCAGTCTATGGGAGGAGTTCCAGGAGCCGTCCATGAGCGCCATAAAAATGAAGCACAGCTCGAACACCGCTTTGTCCAAGCAGAGAGAGATGATGTGGCGGGACGTGTGAGAGAGGCTCAGCAACGGATGCAAGAACTCCTTCGTCAGCTCGACCGCTTTGCAGATGACCGAAAAAGCCTTGCTCGCGGGAACTAATTTTTCTCTTCTAGATAGACCGTCGCCTCGCCCCAGGGAAAAGCGACGGTTTTTTCTTTCAAAATTTTGTAACTCCCCTCTTGATCGTACTCTGAGAGAGCAAAGCTGACAGTTAAAAAGCGCGACCCGCCTGGAAGAGATTCAAACCGTTTCAGGAGCTGATTAATCTCTTGGTCGGTGAGCGTGATAAGATAGAGATAGTAGAGTGCTTTTTCCGTAAATTTTTCGTGGAGAATCTGTGCTTCTCTAAACTCTAGATCGGAAATCTTTAAAAGGTTTTGCACCCACTGAGCTCTTTCAACAAAGAGAGGAAGGTTATCGAGACCCAGGACATGGGCTTCTCGGATCAGGCGAAACCAGAAGGCGACTTTCCCGCGCCCACAACCCAGGTCGACGACCTTTTCTCCTTCTTGACAACCTGCTAAAGTGGCTAGCTCCTCGAGGGCTGCATAAGGCGTCTCCCCGTAGGGCTCACGACGTTTCTTTCTCAAGATGCGAAAGGGCGTTTGAAAAAAATAGAGGAGAAAAAGCAAAAGCGCTGAGAGGAGGAGTTTGGGACGATGAAGATGACGCAGTAGATAGAAGAAGTCATAAAAGAGATAGAGGCGGGCGCGTAAAGCCAGCGTCAATGCATGATGGTCCATGAGATCCCCCACGCGGTGAGAATAAAAATCCACGCGCTCATGACATCATTGAAAGCCGTCACAATGGGTCCTGCTGCTACAGCGGGGTCAAATCCCATTTTTTCAAAGGCAAAGGGCGCTGTACTTCCAAGTGTCGTAGAGGCAACACACGCACCGAAGATCCCAAAGCAAACGGTCATCGAAATTGCGAGTGGAGGAGAGACTTTGAGGAGTGTAGGATCGAGAAGTTGAAAGCCCATGGAATTGATGAGATAGACGACCCCACCGGAAAGAAGACCGAAGACCAGTCCAATCATTAAGCCTACTGAGACCTCACGCATGATGGCATGGGACCGCGTTTTATAGGTCAACTCCCCCGTCGACATACTCCTGACAAGCAGGGTACTACACTGGATACCAACGTTGCCCGAGAGCCCTGCAATTAAGGGAACAAAAAGCGGAACGAAGATGAACCACTCTCGGCCTGCGAAAAGTCCCAAACTGGTGGCGTTGATGAGTCCTGCAAAGAGCGTGACAACGAGCCAAGGGGCACGCCAGAAGAAACGTCTTAAGGTCGATTCATGCTCATCGAAATCCTCGGCGGTACCGGCGATGCTTGCAATCGTGTCATCCATCATGTCTTTCATCGCTTCGACAGCCGCTTCGAAAGAGATCACTCCAATCAGTTGGTGGTACTCATCGATCACAGGCAGAGAGGAGAGTTCGTAACGTTCCATGATATCGACGACTTCATCGCGGCTCGTATCGATAGAAACCATGTGGTAGACCGGTTGCATCACTTGTCGGATTGGAAGATCAGGAGGATTGATAATGAGATTGCGTTCAGGCACGAAACCGACGAGCTCGTCATAGTCATTCAACACGTAAATCATCCCAGAAATATTGACCCCTGGCATCGAACGGACTTTTGCAGCCACATCAGCGATGGTGGTATTCATATGGAAAGCAAAATACTCATCGGACATCAGCCGCGCAGCACTGTCTCGATCGTGCTTTTGGAGCTCTTTGAGCTTTTCCCTGGTCCTTGGAGCGAGCTTCTCGAAGATGCGCTTGTAGCGTCGATCAGAGAGGTCATCCACCATCCAAACAAGTTCATTGGGGGGAACGGCGGTCATCAGTTCCACAATGCGCTTGTCTGTCATATGGCGGAAGAGCAGCGTGCGGGTACCGCTCGAAGCATGGGTCAGGAAGATAATCTTCGCTTCTTCGTCCGGAAGGTTGTCGAAGAGGACCAGGCGTGCCTGGGAAGGAAGCCTGGTCGCAGCATAAGCTAAGTCAATCGGATCGTGCTCGTCAGCAATCTTAGCCACTTCATGGAGCATCACCTGTAGGGTCTGCTCATGAAAAGCACTTTCGAGCTTCTCGTTGAGGAGATCGTCCAGCTGACCCGTACGCATTTCCAGCGGCGAACCACTATGCACTTTCGGAATCAACACATCCACGTTATGTCGGTGATCATCAACAGCCATGCCTGGATTTTAAGGGTTTGAGGGGTAAATGTCTACTCAGATAACCGGCTGACAAACTGCTGGAAAACGGGCGTGTTTTTGAGTTCTCTGAGCCACTCGTCGTGGACCAGGTCTTCAATGGGTGGAAGGGCCCCTAGCTGATGGGCTCTTTCGAAGAAGCTGACCGCTAGATCAAAGTGGTTTAGCCAGGAATGAAGACATCCTAAAAAGTAAAGCGCCAGTGGATTACCAAGAGCAGCAGACTGCGTCAATTTCTCCTCAGCCTCTTTCACCAGCTTATCGCAGGCGTGGGCGTGCGCCGGGTCGTGAATGGTCTCTGCAAGGTGCATGAGGGAGATCCCCCACTCCAAGTAGACAGCATCGTCTTCTGGATCCTCCTCTGCCAACTCTTCAAAAAGATCGATCGAGCGGTGGAAACACTCGACCTCACCGACCGCCTGTCCGAGGTGATTGAATGTCACGGCGAGCTGAAACTTCGCAGGCAGGTGGCTCGGGTCGATCACCAATGCCTGGGAGAGCGCACGGATCGACTTTTCGTAATTTTTTTCGTCTTCGGCAAAGTCACCTAAGATGTCTAAAGCGGTTCCCCAGTTAAAAAACCAGTCAGCGCTAAGTAGTGATCCCCCGGGATGCAAGTGAAAGAGGCGGATCGCGTGCTCAAACTTCTCCGAAGCCATTTCGATCCACTCCACCTCTGAAGTGATCTCCCCCATTTTCATCAAAACAACTCCCCACTCGTTCCAAAACTGAGGAGACATTTCGACTTCAAACTCCGTGACACGGGAGTAATATTGTAGGGCTTTGTCGAGAAATTCTGCAGAATCTGTCAAGCGTCCCATTAAATGGTAGCTGAGAGCCAAACCATGCCAGAGGTCGGGGTTCATGCGGTCAAGAGAGAGACCAAAGCTAAACTTTTCCACAGCCTTTTCGAGATGCTCACACTCTTCGAAGTAACGGCCCAGCTCAATGTTCACACGGCCCACAACCAACCAGTGCTCGGGATTTTCAGGTTCCAATTCAATCACACGGTGGATCATGAGCTCCGCCCACTTGAGGTAGTCGAGACGCTCGAGCATCGTACCGAGGATCATCTGTGCCTCTGCCCAGCGGCTGAGAATGGTAGGAGAGTCGTGCTTGATGGCATTGGCTTTTAGAAATTTATCCAAAGAGGCTTCGATGAGCTTTTGGCTTGACTTAGCTTTTCCTGTTTCAAAAAGAAGAAAAGCCCACTTAAACCAAAGCGTGTGGTCTTCGTCGTTGAGGTTGACTGCCTGCTCAAAGGCTTTGTGAGAAGAGTAAAAGTAGCGCTCCTCCCCTTTCAGTTCCCATAACTTCTCGTCAGTACAAGCTAAATTGAACCAACCTTCGTATAGGGTGGGTTCTGCATCGACCACTTTTTGGTAAAGAGAGGAGGCGTGTTCAAAGTAGTCGACCCGGTCTACAAGACAAGCAAGATCCACAAGCACGTTCCCATAGTCGTTCCAGAAAGTCGCGCCCGAAAGCTCGAGCTCGTCAGCACGGGAGTAGTGCTGGCAGACTTTCACGAAATCTGCAGCCTCACCTGATGAGCGAGCAATATAGTGCCAGCAAAGCCCCCAATACCAGAAAAGGTGCGGCTCAGGCTGTTTGATAAAATCGGGTAGATGACTGGCCTTTTCATAAAGCTTGTCAGCTCTTTGAAAGTAGCTTCCATCTTCGTTTTGAAGACCGATCTCAACAAGGGTGTTGGCGTAAATGGTCAGAGCGGGAAGGTACCCTGGCTCTTTTTGAAGGATTTTTTCGCAAATTTCACAGGCGATCGGAAGGTTCTCCAGTTCGGTGCTCTGAGTCGCGTAGGCAACGGCTTGGCGTAAAAGAAGGTCGCGGTCATCGGGAAGCAGTTGATTCGCTCGGTCAAAAGAGACAAGAGGACCAGGAAAGCCACTTTCCAGCTCTTTCTCACCTTGCATAATAAACATTTTTGCAAGGGTCTCTCGATCATCTTTGGAGAGAGAGTCCCACGACTTTGGATCTGAGTGGGGAATCAGTAAATCAAAATTTTGACTTGTAACAAGTTTGTGGTAAGTCTCTTGTATCGGCTGTCGTGTCATAGGAACCTTCTTGTAACCTTAAGGCACACAGTATCTATGGTAGAGATTTTTGACAACTGAACGAAATGCGCCTACCCCATAAGCTCTTGATTATAAGTAGCAAACCCGTAAAAGTCAACGAGCTACGTAGGGCTAAAGTTTGCTTGTAAAGCCTCTGATCTGCTACTCTTCCTCAAAAAAAATGGTTTTTTGAAATGGATAAGCGCACTCTTTATTTTATCGTAGCAATGTCACTCACCCTCTTCGGGGTCAACACCTTCTTTGCCTATATGGATCAAGGGCGGATGGCCGAATGGAAGAAGAAAGAGGAGGCGAAGCAAAAACAGAAGGATGCTGAGCTCAAGAGCCTGATCCAAGAAAAGAGTGTCTCTCTTTCAGCGATCCCACTTGTCGACGTGGAGAGTAGAAAGGTCCTCGCTCTTGACGGCTTCCTTTTCTCGATTCAAGAGAAGGACTCACTTCCTGAGACACTCAATCACAACCAGACGACTTATACACTTGTATCGAAGAAGAGTGAGAAAGGAGACCTCGTTGCTTGGAAAGCAAACCAAGCCGGGACAGCTCCCCTCAAACGCCTACCCCCAGTCGGAACCTTCGAACTGCAGCTCGTCTCTCTAGATCAAGATTCGAGTGTCGTTTTTGCTGAATACCGCAGCGGAATCGCAGAGATTCCTGCGTTTAAATTTGAGTCACCCAAAAGTGCCCACTACCTGGCTCTCTACCGCCAAGGAAACAGCTGGGAAGTTGTCGGAGTCTACCATGCGAAAGACAATTTTTTTGCGAATTTGAGCCAATTTCCCGACCTCAGCCCACTAATCCAAGCAAAAGAAGAGGTTGCTGACTACAAAGAAGCTGCGGGAGAAGAGAACTTTTACGTTCTGGAAAATAGCTTCCAACAGCTGGTCTTTTCCACAAAAGGCGGCTCCCTCGCTGAGATCAACCTCCCCTTTAAATCCGAGACCAACCAACTCAGTGTGGTCCGTGAGGTACAGAGTGACCGGGATATTTTAAAAGATAACCCACAGAATGCTTACTTCCCTTCTGGAGGTTTTTATACGATCAACGAAAAGGGAGAAAAAGTTCACCGGGATATGGGAACTCTTGGCGGCTATTACCCCCTCCTTCGACGAAGCCTCATTGAGAAACCTCCCTATGAAACGATTGTCGTCCCTCCCAATTTCTACGGGGCGAACATCATCTCATCTAAATATGATGAAGTCGCCAGTCTGAACTACAACGTCACGAAATTCACCAAAGATGAAATTGTGTTTGAGGCAAAGCAGCCCCACCGCCGCATCGTGAAACGTTTCCGCCTCCCGAATGAGTCGGAAAAGGCACCTTACGTGATCGATCTCAACATTGAAGTGGAAGGAGATGCTAGAAACCTCTACCTGACAAGTGCGATCCCAGAAGTCGAGTGGATCAACGGAGCCATCGCACCTGCTATCAAAAGCCGTATGACACGCCAAGGAGGGAAAGTCACTGTCGAGTCCATCTCACTCCCCTCTCCGGACTATAGAAGCAGCCAACCCCTTGATTGGGTGACCAACTCAAACGGGTTTTTTGGAGTGATTCTCGATCCTCTCTTCACTCATGAGGTCGGCTTTAAAGCGAAGAAAGTCGCTGGAGACGTGGTTCCCTCAAGACTCTTGGTCATTGATCAGGAGTGGGAGCGTTTCAAAGCGAGCAAACTTCCTGGTTACGGGGTGTTGCTTCCTCTCAATAAAGAGGGTGGGAAAATGCACTACCGTATCTTTGCTGGTCCCTTTTCAACTCCGATCCTACGCCAAGTGGATGCCACATTCTCTGATCCGGAAACAGGCTACAATCCTGATTACATTTCTAGCCAATCGAGCCACGGCTGGTTTACCTTTATCTCTGAACCCTTCTCTAAATTTTTGATGATCCTGATGCGGTTCTTCCATAGCCTCACAGGATCTTGGGGATTCTCGATCATTCTTCTGACTTTAGCACTGCGCGTGATGATCTACCCACTCACACAGTGGTCCTTCAAGTCGATGAAGAAAATGCAGGAGGTGGGCCCTCAAATTAAGAAGATCCAAGAGAAGTACAAGAGCGATCCCAAAAAGATGAACTTGGAGATGGCCGCACTCTATCGAGAAAAGGGAGTCAACCCTGTGTCTGGGTGTCTTCCTTTCCTGATCCAACTCCCCTTCCTTTTCGGAATGTTTGACCTCCTTAAGACCACCTTTGAGTTGCGAGGAGCCCCCTTCATCCCCGGCTGGATCAATGACCTTTCGGCACCAGACATTGTCTTCAGTTGGAACTACCCCATTTTCTTTATTGGCACAGAGTTCCACCTGCTACCGATCTTGACAGCCCTTGTGATGCTTCTACAGATCCGCTTCACACAAGCAAAGAAAGATCCGAGTGAAATGACGGAACAAGAACGCTCACAACGCTCGATGACCTCCTTAATTAGCCTGACTTTCGCCTTTTTATTCTATAATGCCCCTTCAGGCCTCTGTATCTACTGGATCTTTTCAACGCTCTTTGGACTCGTCCAACAGCGTTGGACAAATGCCTCAGCAGACCCAAAACCTGTTGCTGCTGAAGTAGTTCCAGTTGAGGTGAGTAAAAAAGAGAAGCGGAAGAAGAAGAAATAACCGTGTGGGAAACCCTGTTCACGGCTCTTTTTTGATTGCATTTTCTAGGGCTTTTTTAGCAAAATGTCCCCATGCGCGCCTGGGATACTTTTGTAAATAAACTGACCTTATCATTAGGTCAATCAGTTGTCGACAAGTGGCTCACTCCTTTGAAGGTTGTCAAGTTTGACGCGGGAAACCTCTATCTTGAAGCTGAAACGGAATTTCAGATCAGCTGGTTTGAGGAGCATGTGCGAAAGCTCGCTGAAGCTGAACTAGTCAATAACAACTTCCGCAAAATCAAAGTCCACCTCGGCCTCCCTGGACAATCGACTCCCCCTAGAGGCAGGCGCCGCTTCTACCGCAATAAGAAAAAAGCGGCTGAAGAGAAGGCCCCCTCCCCTTTTCATTTGATCTTCGATGGCCTCGACCACGAGATGACTTTTGAAAGCTACCATGAAACAGCTCCCAATGAGCTGGCTCACAAACTCCTTAAAGAGGTTGTCGCCTATGAGAAGGTGGGTAAAAAAGATCCCAAGGGCTTTAATCCTATCTACCTTCACGGACTAAGCGGATCAGGAAAAACCCATTTATTGATGGCAACAGCCGCGGCGCTTCAGGCTCATGGTGTGAATGCAATGTATGTGCGCGCGGAAACCTTCACAAACCATGTCGTCCACGCCATCCGCTCTGCTGAAATGAGCTCCTTTAGAAAAACGTATCGAAAAGCCGACGTCCTTTTGATTGACGACGCCGATGAATTTTCGAGAAAAGGGGCCACACAAGAAGAGCTTTTCCATACGTTCAACACCCTTCACCTTGAAAACAAGCAGATCGTCATCGCAGGAGCCCATGCACCGAAAGACCTCCAATTTGTGGAGCCTCGTTTGATGAGTCGATTTGAGTGGGGAATTGTCCTACCACTCCTTCCCCCAGCAGGAAAAGATCTAGAAGCCATCCTCGAGATGAAGCTCGAGAGCTACAACATCCAGTTAAACAAAAAAGCCAAAGAGTTTTTCCTCACCCATTTTGGCACCGGACCAGGCTCATTAACAAAAGCCCTTTCTGCACTCGCACTCCGTCTCCATATGGAGAAACGGACTCACGCCAGCGACCAACTCACCCCTAAAGCGCTTGAAGAGTTACTGAAGGATGTGATGGAAGAGGAGAAGAAGCTCCAAGTCACAACCGATAAAATCTTGTGGACTGTCGCAGAGACTTACGGTATTACCACACAAGATATCGTGGGTAAATCTCAGACGAGAGACTCAAGCCTTCCTAGGCAACTCTCCATGTATCTCTGCCGAACGAAACTCAAGATGCCTTTTATCAAAATTGGAGACCTCTTTTCTCGAGACCACTCCACCGTCATGACTTCTGTGAAAAAAATCGATAAGCAGGTGAAGACAGGAAACCAAGAATTGATCTCAACCCTCAACTCGATCACCCACAAACTCCACTCTTAAACCACCTTCAGCTGAACCGTCTCGTGTTGTCCTAGGAGGTAATGGGCTGTGCAGCCTACTGTGAAGATAGCAGCAATAAGTGCAAGGGTTGGGAGAACTAGGGCCGCCATCTCGGCCGCTGTCATCCCCACTCCCCAAGCAACAATGCCCCCGGCACTAAAATGCGAAAAAGTGGCATGTGCGACGTGAAAACTTTCAAGACCTTTCACCGAGGGCTCTCCATTGACAAGCTTGTGAGCACCTAGTGAATGAAATATGGGTCGAGTGATCTCCATGATGATGCGGGCGACGGCTGCATATGCAGCAAGGACTAAGGCAGCCTGCCCAGCAGCAGAGTGGGTATAAAGGGCCGCACTCGCTGCTCCAGCAGCAGCATAGATCCCCCCGTCTCTCATCGCGCTCCAGGTCGTGGATGTAATCTTATGCATCATGGACTACACCTCATTTTTTTAGGAGTAATCACCAATTCTTCCTCTATTTGAAAAGAGATGTCTTGCAAAGGGAAAAGAGCGTGGATCGGACTCCATCTCTTCTACTTGTGCAGCAATCCCTATTGTCGTATCTCTCAGCGTATGAAGAAGGGTGACTTGTTTTGCAGATCTCCACTGAATGGCAATGCTCATTGCAAAGTCCACTACACGTGTTGCAGCCCAAATAAGAATCACTTTTTGAAGTGTAATTCCAGAGAGAACAGCGACAGAAGCAGTCATTGAGAGAGCGACAGTCTGAAAAAGAAAATCTTTCAGAACCCCATACTGGCAAAATTTATGATAAAAGCTTCTAAACACACTTTTAGCAACCATTTCGATGGTGTTTGCAATGATAGCATGGGTTGCCATCAATCCAGCACCCACTCCTAACTCAAGGCCTAAACCTGCACCAATTGAAACCATTTCGCCATAACCGGCCGAGAAAACCGTATCTGCACTGGCTCTAACAATATCGCTTTGTATTTCAGACATTTCAACTCCTTTAATGTTCAATCTAACAAAATCATAAGAAGGGACTCGAATTAAAACAATCATAAAAAAATCCTAGTACAGATTAAATCCCTACTAGGATAAAAAATTCTGATTTCAGCTTGAGCTTATGTATACCTCAGGACAAGAGTTTCAGCCATGTAAGACAAATTTTTTTGTGTCACAGCCAGCTCCAACCCTTTCGTGGCGATCCATAATAGAGCCACCTTCGGAACACTCACTGAGAAAAGGAGAGATGCTGTGATAGAAGTGATGACAACAGCTGAAATATCTGAAACTAATTGCACCTGTGATTCTAGGTCATAACTGTTAAGTTTAAGAACTTGGTAGGCAATGGCTTCGATCGCACGAGAAAGAGCTGCACACGCCGCTATCAAATAAGCCCCACCTAAAACAGACACTCCAAAGATGTTCTTCCCAAGTTCTTGGCTAGCAAAAACGGCTCCTGCTCCTAGAGGTGCAGTGACTGCAGCTGTCAATATCCCTTCTGCTAAGGGTCGTTTAATCTCCATCTAGTCTACTCCTTTCTATAGATTCAGAATTATATTGAACTTTGGCACAACTTTCAAAAAATAAACAACCACAAAAAAAACCTAGCAAAGAGTTGAACTCCCTACTAGGCTTAGCTAACAAAAAAGCATTGAAATCTTAGATATGCTTAAGGACAAGTCTTTCGACGATCGTGTCCAAATGCGTTGCAGTAACTACGATGCCCACAAACCTACTCGCTAGCCATAAAAGAGCGACTTTTTGAGCCGACACAGAAAAAAGAGCAGCAGCAGATACAGCTGTAATGGCCACTGCAGCAATATCTGCAAGTAATTTTACTGTTGTAGCCTCAGTTTCACTTGTTGAACTAAAAACCTTATAGGCTACAGCCTCGATTGCGCGTGATATCACTGCATATGCAGCCATGATCCCAGCACCATAAGCGATAGACATACCAAAGATGTTTTTACCAAGTTCTTGACCAGCAAAAACAGCTCCAGCACCTAGGGTTCCGTTTACAACAGCCTGCCCAGCTCCGGCAGCTAATTCATGTTTCACTTCCATTAAAAAAACCTCCTGTTAAGTAGCTATTATGTTGCCACATTCTTACACAATTTTCATAAATTAAGCAATCTAAAGAAGAACTTATGGAATCGTATAAATAAACCCCTAACCTCTTTGATCCTGAGTTCTTTTACCACTTCTCAAAATTTTTTAGAGAGGTGATAACTCTTTCCTAAAATATTGAAAATGTATATGATCTCGATTTACCACGGAGTATAGCGCAGCTTGGCTAGCGCGACTGGTTTGGGACCAGTAGGTCGGGGGTTCAAATCCCTCTACTCCGAAAAAAACGCTCCGGGACCCCTCGGGGCGTTTTGATTTTTAGCGTTTTGACTTATAAGGAGAAACCGGATGCTCGCTGTTTTCACGTGGAACCCCTCCCCTGACGCTTTTACCCTGCCCTTCATTGAACACCCTGTCCGCTGGTATGGGCTCTTCTTTGCTGCAGGCTTTGCAGTGACCTATTTTTTAATGATCTACATGCTCCAATGCGAGCTCAAGGAAAGCCATCCTAAGCAAGCACCCGAAATTTCCCGAAGATTGGTCGATCGCCTCCTTTGGTACGTGCTGATTGGAACGGTTGTGGGAGCACGTCTGGGCCATATTCTTTTTTATGACTTCGACTACTTCGTCCTGCACCCCATAGAAATCTTCAAAGTTTGGCATGGTGGACTCGCAAGCCATGGCGGTGCAGTGGGCATTTTGATTGCACTCGGCCTCTTTTATCAGAAATCAAAGAAGGAGTTGCCTGGATCCTCCTTTTTAAATTTTATGGATCTTTTTGTCGTTCAGGTGCCTTTAGTGGGTGCCTTCATCCGTCTGGGGAACTTTGTTAACCAGGAGATCGTAGGGACCCCTGCAGATCTTCCTTGGAGTGTTCTCTTTGTCAACCCAGCGGATCCGGTGGCTAGCGTCCCCCGCCACCCTGTTCAGCTCTATGAAGCCTTTGCCTACCTGTTAACCTTTTTTCTGCTCTATACGCTCTGGAAACGAGGGTGGAGCAAGCGTCCAGGGCTCCTTTCAGGGCTCTCTCTGACGCTTATCTTCTCTAGCCGCTTTTTCCTAGAGTTTTACAAAGTCTCTCAATCTAACGTAGCTATTGCCTCTCATCTCGATATGGGGCAAATTCTCAGCCTCCCTTTTATAATAGCTGGGTTATGCCTAATAGTTAAATCAATTAAGAATTAAACTACTTTTATTAATAAAATCTTTATTATATAATAAAGTTATATTAATAATGATTTGATTTATATAAGTAGGTGTAGCTATGGGAGAATTCGACTTTGGCCTAGCTAAGGTCTCGGGATTCAGCTTAGCAGAGAAAGCTCTTGAGACAGGAAGAGTCACTGCTTCTCAGATTCTGGATGTGGTCGAAGTTTTAGCTCCAGTCGGTCACCTCTATCATCTCTATGACGCTTTAAGGGATGCGACCTCAAGAACAAGAAGCTCTCTCTCCGGAAGAGTCACTAAAGTCCCCCCCACCTCCTCGATGAAGGTGAATCGACAAAGCCTTCCCATTATGGGTGGGCGACAGCGCTCCGGATCAGCCATTTGTAGAGACATCCATCTTCTCAGCCAACACCAGCTAGCTTCGGATTCAGAAGAACCAGAGGTTCCTGAATTGGAGACATCACTCATAGGCACCCTGGATGAATCAAGTTGCCTGGTCGATGAATATCATGATCAAAATGGTCAGGTATATGCTCGCGAGCAGGTCGATCGTTCTCCTAGTAAGTTCCAAATGCACGCCATTTTAAAAATGAAATGTCAAAGATTGGAAGAGGCGGTCCGCAAAGAACCCGATAATCATGAACTGAAAAAAGAGCTTGCAGAAGTCCATAAGCGCTTTGAGGTGCTTGACAAACAAATTCAGTCAATCAAAACATACCGTCTTTGGGTCGATAGTGAACTGATCAGCGAAAAAGAAATTCGAGCCTGGGCGCGCGACTTTGACCCAGCAGAGATTGAAGCTAAAATTGAAGAACTAGAGGCTCTACCTCAACCTCGTACCTTTGAACTCATTCAGATCCTATCCGAGCTCCGCGAGGTAGCTAAGAATCCTGCTCTTTTAAGGGAGATCTCCACATCACGAGGACGAGATTGGGAAGGGTCTGAAGACCTCCGGCTTTTTTCGGTCGAGATGGGATTAGACGCTGTTGAAACGGGTCGTGCGAATACCCTGGTCAATGGACGCATGCACACACTCCGGAGTGCCGATGGAGAGATCCAGGCCAACCTCTTTCGATTGGGAACCCTTGCCGATGGTGCTTCCTTCTTTTCTCTGGATGACCTGAATGAGTGTCTTGAAGATCCCACAAAGCTAGATGAGCAGCTAGAGGTTCTTTCCAAACTTCTTGAGGGATCAAAAGGGCAGCAGAAAAATGCCATTCTACGCGCGCAAGCACAACTGATACAGGCAAAAGAAGATCCTGCATACTTAGAGGATTTGATCCGAGCAAAAAAATCCCGTCTCGAAGAGAGTTCCCTGCAGTTCTTAATGGCGCAGCTCGAAGCAAGAGCTCAACAAGCGAAAGAGGGTTCTGGGCCAAAATTGGATCCTTCTCAATCCTTAGCGATGGTAGACCTTCGGCTTCTGGATTTAAAAAAAGATGAAGTTCATGTCTCAGGAGTGCGTCAAAATGAACACAACTGGGTTCGAGATCACCGTCGTGCTCTGGAGATGCTCAACGGAAAACATTTAGTCGTTGATCCGACTGCAACCGCGCCCTATATCGACGGAAACAAAGTCTGCATTCCCCCAATGCAAGGCTTCCTTGAAGAAGGTGCCGTTATTCCCCTTGAAGTGTACCAGTTTGTTCATAGTCCAGTCCGTCGTCGAGAAAATACTGAGGCCTACCACGCGCTCAACCAACCTGAAGTTCAGAGGCTCGAACGCTGTCGAAGAGGAGCACTTGCGATAGGAGCCCCTCAAAAATTTGTGGGTGAGGACAGGCAAGACTTTGATGTCGATCTAGCAACGAGCACCCTTCAACACTTTGTTGTCGCAGCGCGTTCAGATCCCAACCTCTTTGTTTCGAATGGGTGTGCATACGGGAATGATCGTACTGGAATGATGGATGGCATCGTGATGCAACGAGAAAGACACGCTTATGCTGAAAAAAAGGGAATTCAACGAAAAAAATCAGAGGATGACCTTTTTTCGAAAGAGCGCGTCGCAGCAAGAGTGATCCTTCAAAATAAAGGACATTCAATTGTTAAAATTGCCCCTCACCGCTTGCTCGCAGAAGGCGACACGATTTCAACCAGAGGAAGGGTTTCGCAGATCGCGCAACAAGTTGTCGGTTTACTCCGTGGCCAACTCGGATCTCAGGCCGTTGCACCCAAACGTGTCCGCCATCTAACCCCCGAGCAGTTCCAAGAAGTTCGAGAAAAGGCGACAGGCTTCCTCAGCGACGGTAAAATGAAATCTCTGAGAGCTTATCTCGAATTTGAAATGGAAGCAATGAGCAGATCTCAGCGGAAAGAATTGGGTTCTGTGATCTATCATAGTGCTGAAGACTCCGATCAATTTGGAGAAGTCTCAAAAATTGTGGAAGAGGTCCTAAGCTACTCACTTCCTGCAGAAATCCGCGCTGCAGGAAGCCGTACACTCCTGCTCGCAGAACAACTTTCTGGAACCGTTCCAGGCAGCTCCTTTAATCATGAGCAGCTACTCCAGACACTGATACGGTTGAAACCAGAAAACAAACTTGCAATTGACCAAGACGGGAGATTGATTCAAGTTCCAAGGGTAGGTTCCAAGTTTGGACGCGTCGGACAAACCTCCCATGAAACCTTAAGCCTGGTGATCCACGATGCGATTCTTTTTCTTCAAAGTGATGAACTATCTAGTGAAGATAAATTACGGCTGATCGACGCTGTAAACACGCTCTTGTCGAATAGCTGGGCTCAAGAGGTTGCCGAAAAGTATCCAACAGTTGCGCAGGAGATGAGTGTCCTTGCAGGAAGCATACAAGTGGAACAAGAGGAAATTTCCCTGAAACACGGAGAAATCCAAGAGCTTCTCACCCCTCTTACCTTAGAAGCAGAAGAGTTAGGTAGAGAGTTTGTTCAAAAACGCGAATGTGTTCTTGAGCGTCTTGGAGAAAGCCCCGTCCCAGATGAGCTCGAGCGTGGAATTCAAAGTTGGGAAGAGATCGATGCACTGGGTCTATTCCTCTCTGAATGGGCCGTCTTTACTGATGAAGAAAGACTAGAAGGAGTTTTGCTCGGTGCCATGAAGGCGCAGCCAGACGAAGATAGCCAACTTGAGTTAATGAGTAAGATTGTGACCTATCCAGATATTCCCCTCAGAGTCAAAATGAATCTGATCCGCCAGTCGAATGAGACGCTCCATGACTCTATGATTCATATTCTTTCTGAAGCACCCATACAATCAAGAAAAGATTTCAGTGAGACGCCAGGCTCTCGAAGTCTTAACACACTCCTCCACGCCACAAGAGAATCGTATAGCCCAGAACAAGTACAGGTTGTCGGAAAAGCTCTCGGACAGGCATTTTTGCATGCCTTTGCTGCGGGTTCTAGTCATGGGCACGTCGAAAGTACCTCGTCATTGAGTCAATTTCAAAAAAACGCCCAGATTTGGATCCCTCACTATGTCCTAACAGGGAATGTCCCAGTCGGCCCTTTTTCTCAGCAAGAAGACTTGAGCTTAGTAGAACGTCAAGCACGCTTAAACTTTCTCATTGCTGTGGCTGAAGAACGCGTTTTGGAAGACGACCACCTAACAGCAGGGATTCTCTACAGAGCAATCACTCCACTACTGGAAAAGCTCCCACCGTCTGGTGAAGCAAAAAAGCAACTGGACAACTTAGAGTACCTTCTTGAAGAACCACCTGAAGCACTCATTGCCCCCGATATGGAGCGTTTTAGAGAAGGGCTTCGAGAGACTTCAATCCTTTCAGATGGCAGTTTCTTCATGCTCGATATGGCACAAAAAGTTCCTCTGATTTCCGCACATCAGCGCCTTTGCAGGGAATATGAGGCACAACGGCAAGAACCTCTCTGCTATAAAGACTTGAGCCAGCTGACTCACTTAACTCAAATTCCTGGGCTAGGAAGCCGACTTGAGCAGGCTATTCAGCATGCAGATGACGCAGATGAGTCTCTTCTAAAACAAGCATTATCGCCTTGATTTTATCTCTAAATCTGTCTATATTTGAGGTTTAAAACCAAAAACGTAGATAGACTGATGGCAAAACTCATTTTTGAAAATACTGGAGAGGAACAAGACCTTCCAGATGGCGGCAAAATTGCTGAGCTCTGTGAAGAGGCTGGAGTCCCCTTTGCCTGCACCGAAGGTGTCTGCGGCACCTGTGTTGTGGAGATTGTCGATGGAGGAGAAAACCTTTCCAACCCCACTCAAGAAGAAGACGATTTCTTAGGTCCTTGCACAGATACGGAGCGTCTCGCTTGCCAATGCTTTATCCGTCAGGGTGAAGTGAAAATTCGCTATTAATTCGTAGGATTTTTTATGACCGACACCACAAAAGAAAAAATTGAGAGAACGATGACGATCGATTCGATCCTTGCTCTCTTTCCCTTCAAAGCGCAAAAGCTTGCTCAAGAGATCACCGGCGCTGGTCTTCACTGCATTGGCTGCCATGCTGCGACATGGGAGACGCTTGAAGCGGGAATGTACGGCCATGGAAAAACGGATGAAGAAATTGACCGTCTCGTTTCTCGCCTCAACGCTCTTTTGGATGAGCCCATCGTCTCTGATACCATCACAATCACTCCGCGCGCTGCGAAGAAGTACCTCCAAATCCTCCAAGATGAAGAGAAGCTCGGCTGGGGAATCCGCTTTGCTGAGAAGATGGCTGGCTGCAGCGGCTTTGAGTACACGCTAGACTATTCAGAGAAAGCACTTCCAGAAGACACAGTCTTTGTCTCCGAAGGAATTGAAATTCATGTTGAGAAGGCGCTTGTCGACCGCTTGATTGGCTCGGAGATCGACTATGTGGATGGACTTCAAGGTTCAGGGTTCAAAATTTCGAACCCCAACGTCCGCACTTCATGTGGTTGCGGTTCTAGTCACAGCTATTAACCCCTCTCAGCTAACTGTGTAAAGGCTCTCCTATCGCTGCGAGAGCTGCCTCCTTGATCACTTCTGAAAGTGTCGGATGCGCATGAGATGCCATCGCGAGCTCTTTCACACTCATCCCCTCCTCCATAGCCAAGACTCCCTCACCAATCATCTCTCCAGCATGAGAAGCGAGTAGATGGACTCCTAACAAGCGTCCTGTGACATGGTCACCGATCACCTTGGCAAAACCCTCGACCTCTCCTTGACAGCGAGCGCGTGAGTTACCACGTAGTTGCGCAACTCCTTTGATGAGTTGGAAACCTGCTTCTTTAGCTTCTTCCTCAGAGAGACCCACCGAAGCGATTTCTGGATAGGTATAGACCACCGTCGGAATGGCCGTGTAGTTGACACGAGCGCGTCCTCCAGCGAGCGCTTCCACAACCGCCAAGGCTTCATCAGACGCTTTATGCGCGAGTGCGGGACCGTCCACAACATCTCCTATCGCATAAATATGCTTCTCAGCAGTTTGGAAATGGGAATCAATCTCTATGTGTCCGGTTGAAGTCAGTTGAACTTTTGTTTTCTCAAGGTTCAGGCCTTTAGTCTGAGCCCTTCGCCCTACAGAAACTAAAACGTGCGATGCAGAGAGCGGTTCCTTCTCTCCCTTAAGAAAAAGCTCGACTTGATCTCCACTCTTTTCAGAGCGTTCTACCAGTGTCGAGGTGCGGATATCAAAACCCTTTCCCTTTAAAATTTTCGTAAAAGACTTAGAAAGGTCAGAATCCATTGTTGGGAGGAGTCGATCGAGCATCTCCACAATGACCACTTCACTGCCCAATCTTTGGTAGACGGATGCGAGCTCTAAACCAATCACCCCTCCTCCGACAACAGCCAACTTTTCAGGAACTTTTGAAAGGGCTAAAGCTCCAGTCGAAGAGAGGATCCTCTCTTCATCAAAAGGGAGAATAGGGAGTTCTATTGAAGTCGAGCCTGTCGCAATGAGTATGGTTTCAGCCTCGACGGTCTCTGAGCCAACTTGTAAATGATGGGGATCGATAAAACTCGCGGTTCCTTGAAGAACGGTCACCTCGTTCTTCTTCATCAAAAAGGAAACTCCCTTACCGAGGGTTTCAACGACTTCGCCCTTTTTGTTCATCATTTTTTCGAAGTCGTAGCGTGCCCCATCGCACTCAATACCAAACTCAGACGCTCCCTCATTCATCTCTTCATACCGGTGAGAAGCGTAAAGAAGGGTTTTAGAAGGAATGCATCCCACATTTAAGCACGTGCCCCCGAGGTGAGAATGCTTTTCAATGAGAGCGACTCGCATCCCCTTCTTCGCAGCAGCAAGAGCCGCCACATATCCCCCAGGTCCAGATCCAATCACCGCTAAATCAAACACAATCAAATCTCCAATAGTAGATGGTAGGGATCCTCAAGAGCATTTTTAAGATGAACAAGGAATGTCACAGCCTCTTTTCCATCGACAAGGCGATGGTCATAACTCAGCGCCAGATACATCATAGGCCGTATCACCACTGCGTCATCCACGACAACCGCACGCTTTTGAATCTTATGCATTCCAAGAATCGCGCTTTGTGGCGGATTTAAGATGGGAGTCGAAAGGAGAGAACCAAAAACTCCTCCATTCGTGATCGTGAACGTTCCTCCTTGAAGGTCCTCCACAGTGAGTCTACCCGTACGAGCTTGTTCAGCGAGGTGAGCAATCTCCAACTCGATCTCTGCGAGATTGAGCTCTTCGCAGTTCCTTACCACAGGGACAACAAGCCCTCGATCCGTTGAGACAGCGATGCTGATGTCATCGCTTTTTGAAATGAGGATCTCATCTCCCTCTAAAATGCTCTTGATTTCAGGTACCAGATGGAGCGCATGGACGACTGCCTTCACAAAGAAGGACATGAATCCCAACTTCACTCCATAGCGTTTTTGAAATGCCTCTTGATGCTCTTTTCTCGCTTGAATGACATTAGACATGTCCGCCTCATTAAAGGTCGTTAACATGGCCGTTTCATTTTTTACTTCCACCAGGCGCTTTGCGATCACCTTACGGAGCTTAGTCATTTTTTTTCTTTCTTGAATCGGTTCCTTTCTAGGTCGTTCTGCAGGAGGAGGAGTTTTTAAAGGAGGTGTGCTCTTCTTTAACTCTTCCACACCGACCCGGATCGCTTCACCATGCTTCACTTCACGCTTAGCCTCCTGCTTCGCTTCAGGAGTGGGCTCTTCTTTGACTTTTGGAGGTGGGGGTGTTTTCTCCTTTTCCTCAGGTGCTGCTTTTGGTGCTTCATCTGGAGCCTCTCCGGGTTGGATCTCACCGATCTCCTGGCCGATTTCAACCTCATCACCTACAGCAACGGTCAATGTGAGGATTCCGTCAGCAGGAGCGTAGAGCACTTGGTTCACTTTGTCCGTCTCTAACTCGAGAATTTCCTCGTCGACCTTCACGTAAGAGCCGCTTTCTTTCAAAAGAGTGGCCACGGTTGCAGAGGTGACGGACTCTCCCATCTCGGGAACTCGGATTGGATCACTCATTTTGTTTCCTTTTCAAGATTGAAAAAAACCGTTTTCACAATCGCCTGATGCTCCTCTTTGTGCAGTCTAAAAGAACCGGTTGCTGGCGATGAGCAGCGTTCACGTCCAATGTAAGAAAGCTCCATCCCTTCAGGCAATAACTTTTGCAATTTGTGCCGAATAAAGCCCCAAGCTCCCATGTTGCTGGGTTCCTCTTGCACCCAAATCCATTCGTCGGCTTGGGTGTACTGCTTCAGTTTCGTTTGGAGCATCTGCATAGATAGTGGGTAAATCTGCTCTAGACGAACGATCGCTACTTCTTTTGTTCCACACTCTTCCCGCTCCTTGATCAGATCGTAGTAGATTTTTCCTGTACAGATGACGAGGCGTTTCGCTTGAAGAAACTCCCCTTCATCGCTCAAAATCTCCTGAAAGTGGCCTTCAGTCAAATCTTTTACAGAGCTCACGCAGGCGGGATGACGGAGCAATCCTTTTGGAGTAAAGACAATCAAAGGCTTGGAAATCGGCTTGATCATATGCCGACGGAGTAAGTGGAAAAGCTGTGCAGGCGTCGTCGGATTCACAACAAAGAGGTTCTCATCCCCTGACAGAGAGAGGAAACGCTCCATCCTCGCTGATGAATGCTCAGGGCCCTGCCCTTCAAAACCGTGAGGCAAGAAAAGAACCAGGTTTGCCTTCTGCCCCCATTTTTGCTCAGCCGTCGCCATGTACTGATCGATGATGATCTGTGCCCCGTTGCAAAAGTCCCCAAACTGCGCTTCCCAAATCACCAATGCCGTTTTATAGCCTACAGAATATCCATATTCAAAACCGAGAACGGCAAACTCAGAAAGAGGAGAGTTGTAAATCTCAAAGTGCCCTTGTCCCTCTTCTAAATGCTGGAGAGGAAAGTAAGGAGTATCTTCTGTTTGGTCAACCCAGACAGCATGCCGGTGAGAAAAGGTCCCGCGTCTGCAATCCTGCCCTGAGATGCGGACGTCTCTTTTCTCATGGAGAAGCGTTGCATACGCAAGTAACTCTGCCATCCCCCAATCCAGTGGAGGCGCTTCATCTAGGACCATTTTCTCTCTTGTTTCAATGAGGCTTTGGAGCTTCGGATGAATATGGAAATCATCTGGGATAGAAGAGAGCTTTTTGGCTAACTCTTTCAAGGTTGTTGCATCGACTGCAGTCTGGACAGGTTCAAACACCTCTGGTGGAGGAACGCGTTTTTCTAAAAGGACGGGAAGAGGTTTTGGGGGCAGCTCACGCACTGCTTTCAACTCTTGCCTTAGTGCTCGCTTGAACTCTTCTTCATACTCTTTTGCGAGAATCTTCTCCATCACCCCTTCATGCTTCAACTGCTCAGTGTAGATCTCACGTATCGACCTCTTTTTGCGGATGATGTGATACTCGAGGGGTTGCGTGTAAGCGGGTTCATCGGACTCATTGTGTCCATACTTTCGATAGCAGTTCATATTGATGAAGACATCGATATGAAAATGACAGCGGATTTCCGTTGCCAGAGTAGCTACAGCGATACAGGCCTCTGGATCCTCTGCATTCACATGAAAGACAGGAGCATTGAAGGCTTTCGCAATGTCTGTGCAGTATTCGGTAGAGCTGTAATCTTCAGGAATCGTTGTAAAACCGATTTGGTTGTTGATGACGAGGTGGACGGTTCCTCCTACATTGTACCCTTCCAACTGACTAAACTGGAGGGTTTCGTAGATCACACCTTGTCCTGAAAGGGCGGCATCTCCATGGATGAGCACAGGAACGACTTTTTTCTGTCCATCTTGTCCATCTTTTTGCATTTGTACAGCACGTACCCGACCCATCAAAACCGGTCCAACAGATTCTAAGTGGCTCGGGTTGGGAGCAAGAGCCACGCGGAGCATCTTGCCATTGACCATGACATCTGCAGTGAAGCCCTTGTGGTACTTCACATCTCCGCTCCCCTCAAAAGAATCAGGGATGTAGTGGTGTTCAAACTCTGCAAAGAGATCGGTATAGCTTTTGTTAAGAATGTTGCTTAAGACGTTGAGTCGCCCTCGATGGGCCATTCCGATCAAGACTTCCTGAGCTCCGTGCTGGCTAGCTGTAAAGAGAACTCGGTGCAGCAAAGGAATGAGGGTTTCCCCTCCCTCTAGAGAAAAGCGCTTTTGCCCGACATATTTCGTCTGCAAAAACCACTCAAAGTGAGTGGCTCGGTTCAATGCCTGTAAAATCTCCTCTTTTTCGCCGATCTTCAGCTGGACTCCGAAGGCAGAAGGTTCGATTTTCTTCTGGATCCACTCAATCAGCTCAGGGTGGTCACATTCCATATACTGCACACCGACCCTTGAACAGTAGGTTTTCTGCAGAAGTTCGACGATTTCTGAGAGCGGGAGAGTCTCCGAGGTGGAGAATTCAAACGTAGGAAACGGTTCACTCAGATCCGCTGATGAGAGCCCATGAGCCTCTAAGGTCAGCTCTTGAGGAAGCTCCTCTAGAGGAAGCCGAACAGGTTGTGTTTTAGCAAGTTTATGTCCATAGGTGCGGTAGGCGTTGATCAACGAGAGAACATGACAAGCCCGTGCATTCTCATCCGAAGCGGTTGACCGGGAAGGGGTTCCTGCTGTGCTGGGGAGTTTTTGAAAGAGAGCCCTCCAACTTTCTTCAACAGAGGTAGGATCTTCCTCAAACTGCCGGTACTTTTCCTCAAACAGCTCACGGCTCATCGATCCTGCAAGTAGGGCTTCGTCTATCTTCATAATTGCTTTGTAGTTCAAAAAGTGTTAAAAATGAAGGACATTTTCATGCTTTTGCACCCACACTGTTTTTCCGCATGTAACTATGAACCAACTCGTTAGAATATTCACTCTCTGTTCCCTTCTCCTTTTGGGATGTCAACAATCCCCTCCTCCTCCTGCGGAAAGGCTGCAAGAGCTGCTCTCTCACCCTGTAAAGAGAGGCTCTCATGTGGTCCGCTACCCCCTCTTTTTAGCCAAAATTCCACCACACTGGAAAAGAGTTGAACTTTACGAAAGATCTTCTAATATAGACACAAAAGAGCCGATTGCTGAATTTATTCTTAGCGACAACCTAAGACTGAAGGTCCACCACTTTCCTATCATGAAACAGATGAGTCACATTCCCCCTAGAGCTCAAGTCGAACGCTGGAAAAAGCAGCTGAGTCATCGACAAGAGCTGGTGACGCATGAAGAGAATGTCTCTTGGGGAGGTTTTTTTGGACTCCACCTCACCGCCTCGTACGAAGAAGCAGGTGAAGAGCAGACGCTTCAGGCGTGGGCTCTACAACTCGATTCAGAGCTCGAATCTGCATTGATTCCCCGCACCCAAGAAGAAGAGAGTTATTACTCTCAAATGGCTGGTGACTTCACTGTAAAAATTGTCGGCCCGACGAGTGAAGTCGAACAGCTTGATCAGGAGATCAGCTCGTTTGCTCACTCGATCCATCTAATCCAAGAACTTCCAGAGGCACTTTAATGAAAAAAACCATTCGATTTTTAGGTAGCATCTACTTCGCCATTTTTCTAATCGTTTTAGCAGCTCTCTATGTTGTCGCTGGAACGTTTGTCGAGTCGTTGTCCCGCTCTCACCTCTATGCTAAAGAGACCTTCTACACCCACCCATTTTTTCTAGCGCTCCTTTCGTTGTTCTTTGTGAATATCCTCCTCTCAGCCCTCAACCGCTGGCCTTTTAAATTGGCCCACATCCCTTTTCTTCTCACCCACTTAGGGTTGTTACTCGTGATCTTAGGCCTTTTTGCCAAGACGTTAACGGGTGCTTCTGGGGTTCTGGTTCTTAAAGAGGGAACCTCTTCTGATGAGATTCTCCAACCCACTCAAAAAGCGGTTCACGTCGTCGATCGAGAGGGAAACCGCTGGCAGCTTCCTTCAAAGAAAGGCGCCACTCTTGAAGAAGAAGATTTCAGAGTCGAACTCGTCGACTCTTTCCCCCACCACGAAGTCAAGCACCTCACCTGGATCAAAGGGGGACAGCTTCAACTTCTCGGTTTGGATCCCTTACCTCTTCAAGAGAAGACACAAGTCAAACTAGAGGGTGTCAGTCCTGAAAAGTGGCAAATTGCATCTGAGCGCACCGATCAAATGGAAGAGCTCTTGGAGTCTATCGCTCTTGCTGGCCTTGAAGTCATGATCACAGACAGGCGGACAGGAAATAGAGTCGTTCAAAAGCCCCTCTCCGATTTTACAGAAGAAGAGCTCACCGTCCATTTCCCTTCAGACAACAAGGCCACACCGAATCTGACCTTCCACTTTAAAAATAATGATGTTGTGATCCCCTTATCTGGACCTCGAGCTTTAATCAACCATCCCCAAAAGCGGGTTTTTCAGGATTTTGGACTGGCGATCGACCTAAAACGCACCCCAACACTTTGGTTTATCGAAGACCAGTCGAGAAAAACTCAGTACGCACTGGTGCTCGGCCCTCACGGACAGCTAAGAGTGGTTCCCTATCCTGAAAATCAATTAAGTCAGATCGTCGTTTACGACGAGGGATTTGGCGGTGTGCACGCTGAACTGACGATTAACGATGATGATCTGTTCAGTCGTGAAGAGAAAGAGGCACTGGTTAGCAACTTACTAAAAAGTAGCACAGCGAATGCCATCTTGGGAGACAAAAAGCAGCTTCCCTTTGCACTTTTCCAAACACCAAACGACTTTGAGCAGGCCTATAGCCACCTCAGAAAAGAGGGAATCCTGAAGAGTGAACAACTCAATCTAGAAAAACCACTACAATGGAACTACCTCGATCAACGCACACAAAGAGCCCTTTACTGGGCACATTTTTTACGTCGCGACTTTCAAGAGCAGCTCGACAAAGGGGTTCCCCTCGATGAGCTCATGAATCGCCCTCCATGGAGGCAGCTACTCGTCGAGAAGTCTGATCTCACCTCTGGTGAGATGACAAACCGCCTGTTCCAGGTCGCTGACAAAGCTCCTGAAGGCGTCGCCATGGATGCCCTCGATGAGGCTGACCAAAAGGAAATGGCACTCGACTACCTCTCGCTCTTTGACATCCAAGAACCTCTTTACCATGCCCTCGAATCCCGCTGGGATGAACCAAAACAAACCTTGGAAACTCCCCTGGCAGTCGTTTATACCACCCTTCCTCAAGAACGCGCGTTCGAAGACAATCTCGAGCTTGCAGTGGTCTCTTTTCAAGAAGGAAATAACGAAGCGGAGCAAGTCGCCCTGGGACAAGTTGCTGGGCAGAGCAGCTCTAAAGGACTCAAGAGAGTTTCGAGAGATGGAGGTTACCTTCTGAGTCTCGAAACAAAAGCACTTCCGATCCCTTACCGTTTAAAGCTGCAAGAAGTGACAGTCACAGCCTATCCCGGATTTAAAAATCCGCGTAACTACGAAGCGATCGCTCAGCTGACAGACCAAAGAACAGGGGAAAGTGAAGAAATTGCACTGAGCATGAACCAAGTCTATGAAACTTGGGATGGCTTTCGTTTTTATCTCTCCTCAATGACACCTCAAGAGTACCAGGGATCAAAGACCGCCTCGATCATTGTGAATCACGATCCCGCGAAGTACTACCTCACCTATCCAGGGGCTATCCTCTTAGCCTTAGGGGTGGTGTTGCTTCTTTTCTTCAATCCCTATGATTGGAACACTCCTTTTTCTAAGAAGAGAGGCGGATGACTGAGCGCTTTACCAACCACTTAAAGGGGGAAAAATCCCCCTACCTCCTCCAGCACGTACACAACCCTGTGGACTGGTATCCTTGGGGTGAAGAGGCGTTTGAGCTCGCACGCAGCCTAGACAAACCGATCTTTTTATCTATTGGCTACGCAACATGCCACTGGTGTCATGTGATGGAGAGAGAGTCTTTTGAAGACGAGGAAATCGCTCATGAGATGAACGATCTCTTTGTCTGCATCAAAGTCGACCGTGAAGAGCTCCCACAAGTAGATAGTATCTATATGGAGTTCGCACAGATGATCATGCCAAACCCTCCCGGTTGGCCCCTCAATGTCATCCTTACTCCCCGCTTAGAACCCTTTTTCGCTGTGACCTACGTCCCCCCAAAGGATCTTCCAGGAATCATGGGAATGAAAAGTTTGATGGGCCGTATCCGTGAACTATGGGAAAGCGAAGAACGGTACCGCATCCACAATCAAGCACATGCGATGGTGGAGGCACTCAGTGGAAGTAAGCGGACAAGTGGCGAAGAGATGCCCTTCCCAGAGCTCCTCGAAGAAGGGCTGGAAAGCATAATAGCAATCAGTGATCCCATTCATGGGGGAACTCGTGGAGCACCTAAATTTCCGATGGCTTTTCACCAGCTCTACCTACTCCAGCGCTCCCTCGCATCCCAAGACAGCCGAGCCCTCTTCATGGTAGAAAAAACGTTAGAGGGTATGGCACGTGGCGGAATTTACGATCACATCGGTGGGGGCTTTTGCCGCTATAGCGTCGACGAAGGTTGGCTCGTCCCTCATTTTGAAAAGATGCTTTACGACAACGCTCAACTTTTAGAGCTCTATGCGAAAGCCTATGTCACCACAGACAACCCTGAATATGGTCAAGTGGCCGACGAAGTCGGAAAATACCTTCTTCGAGAAATGCAAGATGAAAAAGGCTATTTTTATAGTGCTGAAGACTCAGAAACAGGAAATGAAGAGGGCATTTATTACACCTGGAAAGCCAGCGGCATTGAACAATACCTCAATGAAGATGCCGAAGAGTTTATGGCATTGTATAATGTCTCAGAACAGGGAAACTTTAACTCGCGCAATATCCTCCACCGTAAAGAGTCTATCGACTCTTTTGCTAAGCAACGGAATCTCCCCTTACAAGAATTGAAGGAGAAGATCTCCCAGCAAAAAAGCGTTTTAAGAAAAATCCGGGAAACTGGACCCCGTCCCCTAAAAGACAAAAAAGCTCTGACAGCTTGGAATGGTCTCGCGATCCATTCTTTTGTCATTCTAGGCCTTGCCCTACAAAATGAGGACTATTTCCAGGCTGCTGAACGAGCCGCTGAATTTGTTCTATCCACACTGGTGGTGGATGGAGCTTTAAAAAGGCGCTATATTGACGGCGAAGTCAAACACCCCGCAACTCTTGAAGATTATGCCTTTTTTATCCGAGGCCTTCTCTCTCTCTTTGAGGCAGGACGAGGGACCCGCTGGTTACGTGCAGCCCTCCATTTGAATCAGCACCTTTATCACTACTTTAAAGCGGAGTCGGGGGCCTTCTACCAAACAGACGGAACAGATGACACTCTTCTTCTACGCAATGTACAGTTCTCTGACGGTTCAGAACCTTCTGGAAATGCAGTACAGGCCGAAAACCTCCTTCGCATCTACCAGCTGACAGCGGACCAGTCTCATTTTACCGCTGCTGTGGATGTCATCAAAGCCTCCTTCCCCTACGTTGAGGGGTACCCACCAGGTTACCCCTTTCACCTCCTTCTTCTTGATCGCTTTTTTGACGATCAACAACCAACAGCCATCATTTCTCTTGTTCCTGGGGATGTAGACAAAAAGAGGATTCTTAAAGCCTTTGAAAAACGCTTCCTTCCTCACCTAGCGATCATTTGGAGAGAAGAGGATGATGAAAGCCTTTTTGAAGCGATTCCCTACACGAAAGCTCAAATTCCAGTAGATGGTGAGCCCACTCTCTATCTCTGCCGAAGAGGCACGTGTGACGCTCCGCTGATTGGAACAGAAAACATCTTAAAACGCATTTCGGAATTTTAAAAATGGAGTCAATAATGCTATTAGACAATGAAAACAGAATTAATCCCAAGCTCTACCCGATCCTGGAATATCATGGAAACGAGAAAATCACGAACCTCAAGCTCGGGACATCTCTTGGCAGCGTCATCATTGGTGCAGCCTTTGAATCTCCGATTTGTATCATTGTCTCACTAGCGGTCTCTATTCTCGGCTTGACACACTGGGTTGTTGTAAAAACAAATGTCCTTTTTTCTGAGACAACATTGAGCAAGTATGTTTTCACTAAGTTGGCTATCAGTGCAGCAATCACAGTCGTGACCATCGTCGCAATGGTAGGGTTATCCAACCTTTACCTGTTAACCCTTCCTGAGTTTCTTCTGTTATCAGGCATCTTTATGTCCGCCACATGCATAGAACTCATGTACGAGGGATATCTCTACTATTACGGAACCACGTTCATGGAAGCCGCCTTAGCTCATCGAATTGGAAGTGACTAAACTAAGTGAGCTGCTTCAATAGCGCGGTAGGCAATCTTTCCTGTTCCCATCAATGGAATCTCATCGAGAAGCTTTGTCTCTGAGATCTTGACAAGGTTTGAGAAACCTGCCTCTCTCAATGCTTTATTGAGTTCCGCTGGTGTTGTCTCAAAACGCGTGAAGACATGGATGGGAGTGCGCCCTTCAGGACTTTCTTTTGCACAGACAGCTATAGAAGGACCTTCTTCCTCTAACTTCCATCCATATTTAGGAGCCATCTGAAGGAGTGCATTCTCAATCGCAGCTAAGCTAATCATCTCTCCACCTACTTTAATGAAGCGCTTGAGGCGGCCAGAGATGGTGAGTCGACCTTTTGCATCTAGGAAACCTAAGTCTCCTGTATTGTACCATCGCTTACCTTGTAGATGTTTGAAAGGTGACTTTAAGCTTTTATCTAGATATCCATTAAAGATATTGGGCCCATGGACGAGGACCAGTCCCTCTTCATTCACACCCATCACCTCTTCCGTTTCAGGGTGAACAACTAGGATTTCAACTCCCTCAACCGGCTGACCCACTCCAACAGGGTTCACACCTGGACGATTTAGAGTCAAGACGGGAGAACACTCCGTGATCCCATATCCCTCTTTGAAGATATCAGGTAGCCCATGTCTTTTGATTAACTCATACAACTCTGGAGGAGCTTTTTCAGCTCCTGAAACCACCCAACGTAGCGATTGGAGCTGTGAACTCTCTGCCATCTTCAACATCCCCTTCAAGAAAGAGGGAGCTCCACAAACGATTGTCGCTTTCCATTTTTCGACACCGTTTGCCATTCCCAACCCATTCGTAGGAATCGGATAGTAGGCCACACGCATTCCGCTGAGTAGCTCGAGGAAAATCCCCGCTGTCAGCCCGAACGAGTGGAAAGGAGGAAGGACGGAAAAGAAGACATCATCAGAATAGATATCGACCGTCTTAAAAACCGAACGGACATTTGAAATCAGATTCTTATGGCTTAAAGGAACTCCCTTAGGTGCAGCTTCGGTCCCGCTCGTAAACAGAACCACAGCTGGATCATTTTCATCAATCTGATCGAGATGGAGTTTCTTCAAGATGGTTTTGGGACTTTTCTTGGACAAGAAGAGTGCACTGAGCTTCTGAGGAAGTGTGATTTCCCGTCGAAGATCTTCCAGCATGACAAGCTGATCATCGATGCATGTTAAATCGACGTTATTCAATCGGTCAATGAAGGCCCATGAGCTCAAAACGGTTTGAATTTCCGCTGCCTCCATCACAGACTGAAGGTGTCTTGGCCCTACAGTCCAGTTGATCATCACTGGCACTTTACCCGCTAGCTGCGTTGCAAGAACCGCAAGGGTTGCCCCCACACTTGCAGGAAGCATGATACCGATGTGGTTACCAGGCATTTTTCGGATGTGCTTTGAGAGGAGAATCGCCCCTAACAAAACACGGTCATACTTGAGCACTCCGGAGCGATCATCTCCACAAGCCACCTGTTTGAAGTGAGCTTTTGCATTGTTCAAGAAAACTTCAGGAATCGTCTTCCCCTCTGCTAAGTCAATCACTTTTTTAGGAATTGGGGTGCTCCAAGCTGAGAGATCATGGGTAGGTGCTTCTTCATCAGCTACCACAATCTGCCCCGATGCAATGGCATAGGTTCGAGCAATAGACGAGAGTTCTACAACAGGAACGCCGCGCACATTGAATTCTTCTTCAATAAAAAGGACCAACTCAGCCAAGTCTAATGAATCGAGTCCGAGATCACGCGAGATGACCATCGTGTCTTTGATTTTTTCTGGGGGAACTTCAGCAATCTCAGCAAATTTATTCCGGATCTTATCTTTGATTTCAGCTGGAATTTTGTCGAGGTTGATCTCAGGATCGAGCTCTTCCTCCTCAGGAGGCATCGGCTCTAAGATATCCTTGCCCCAGATACTGTAAGAGACCTGTTTTAGAGGCTCTCCAATCACGTCAGATTTTGGGTCTCGAAGTCCTTCAGGGCGGTTGTACCACTCTTCCAAATAACGGTTGATCTCCATACGATTTCCATTCCTTGGGAAATCCTCAGGAGCCACTTTAAACTCCAGTTCGATGTCTCTTCGAGGGTTGAAAAAGATCAGATTTTTGAGAGACTTGAAAATTCCCCTCTTGATCGTCGGGAAAAAGGGTGGAGATTTACCCGTATACGCTTTAGAAAAGCTACTCCCCCAAAAACCTACGGAGCGGACCAGAACAATATTGATGTCTGGATTTTCACTAATGACCTTATGGGCACCTGACGCGCCGCCAACAAACTCATATCCCGTGTCTTTGAGGCGTCCTGAAGGATACAAGAGGAAATTTTCTCCGCGTTTGAGGCCTGCAACGACCTCTTCAAGCGCCTTTTCGCTCCGTCTGCGTTTGATGGAGTTCGAAGAGACTTCATTATTTGGAACGGGAATGGCGTTCACACGCTTCATTACAGAGTGAACAAGAGGAGCGTAATACATGTACTCGATAATGAGTGGGCGCACGGGAAATCTTGCCCAGATGGATTTCACAACGCTGAGTGGATCCACTCCCATAGCGGGGTGGTTGGGGAGAAAAAGAATTCCACCGGGTCGCTTCAAATTCTCCTTATTGAGCTCTTTCAGTCCTTTGACACGAATACGGTAACGGAACCAGAGGGCAAAGCTCACAAAAACACGTAAAAACCATAGCAACATAAATCCATTCCTTTTTCTAATTATACTATCACGAATAAGAAACTTTATAAAGGGTCAATCCCTTTGCAGGGGCTGTCATTCCCGATTCTGTGCGGTCTTGAGAGGCTAGAACCTCCTTTACCTGTTGAGGAGAGATTTTCTTTCTCCCAACAGCGACTAGTAAGCCTACCATGTTTCGAGCCATCCGGTAGAGAAAGCGGTCCGCTTGGATACGGATGAGTAGGCCCCCTCTTCGCTCTTCGATCTCAGTGGAATGGACAGTGCGGATCGTCTCCTTCTCTTCCCGATCAGCTGAGACGTTTCTTAGCGCTTTAAAATCCTGATTTCCAATGAGGTAAGAACATGCTTTTCTCATCGATTTTAGATCAAGACTCTGAGGGTGATGCCACGCTGTCCGCCGTTCATGAGGAGATTGAAAATTTCCTAGTGAAATGTGGTAGTGATACTCTTTTCTCTTCGCGTCGAGTGTCGGGTGGAACGTCTCTGCAACCTGCTCACCTCGAAGGACTCGGATATCGTCCGGCAGGATTCGGTTGAGCGTATAGCAAAGGTGCTCTACCGAGTAGCGCTCACTGGGAGGATGAAAGTTCACCACTTGACCCTCAGCGTGCACTCCTCTGTCGGTTCGGCTCGCCGCTTGAAGTTTTGGGGTCGTCTGGTACAGTGTTTGCAGTGCTGTTTCCAGAGAACCTTCCACACTCCTCCCCTCTTCACTCTTCTGCCAACCGAAGAGTTCGGTCCCATCATAAGCAAGGATCAGCTTGAAGTTCGCCACAGAAATATTAACCCTCGAACTTTTAACCCTGGACTTGGGAAATCATCTGTTGAACCCCTTCCAAAAACCGCTGAATGGAGAGAAGGATGAGGATCATTCCCATCACCTTCTCTATCGCCATCAACCCGTTTTTTCCAAGAGTTCTCAGTAAAAACTTGGAGGAGACGAGGACAAGACTAGCGATGGTCCAGGCGATGAGAATCGCTAGGAACGTCATCACTCCAAACTGATGTGAGAAAAGCATGATCGTGGCTAAAAGTGCTGGTCCTGCGATCAATGGAATCGCCAATGGTACAATAAATGGATCTAGGTCACGGTGAGCCGACAAACGGTTGATTTTTGGTTTAGGGAAAAGCACCTTGATCGCTGCCAAGAAAAGGATCACCCCTGAGGTGATACTCACAGTCGCATCAGAAACGGATAGCGTATCAAGAATCCAGTCGCCGATGAGATAAAAGAAGATCATCACCCCTAAAGCAATAAACATCTCCCTAACCACGACAAAGCGTTGTTGGCTATGTGGAACAGACTCAAGCACACTTAAAAAATAGGCCACATTTCCTAAGGGATCCATGATCAAAAAGAAGATCACACACATTGAAACAAGGGAAAGACTATCCATTTTTTATGACTCCATAAAAGTGTAGGTTGCTTGAACAATCATTTCGATAGAGATGAGCATCAAAATCATTCCCATCAGTTGTTCGAGAGCGATCAGTCCACGGCGTTTTAGTAAAAACTGTAGGTAGGGAGCGATATAGAGAGCTAGCGTGACACCGACCCAGCAGAGCAGAATAGAGAGAGTGACCGTCAATGGGTTTTCGTATTGCTGAGAAAAGATCATAATGGTGGTCATCACTCCCGGGCCCGTAATAAGAGGGGTTGCAATGGGAACAAAAAAGGGTTCTTTGTCGACCGCCTCAGAACCCTCATCATGACGAGGGAAAATCATATAAAGCGCGACGAGAAAAAGCAGGATTCCACCAGTGTAGGTCAGTGAATAGTCTTTCACAGCGATCAGATCAAGAAAGAGTGCACCAAAATACTGAAAAAAGAGTGCCAGGAGGAGGGCCAAAAAGGCTTCTTGCAGCATCAGACGCTTTTGCCTTTTAAAATCAAAATTTTTGATTAAAGCAATGATGATCGGGCTATTTCCTAAAGGATTCGCCACAATAAAGAGAGTTAATGCAAGCGTTAAAATTTCCACAGGCGCTATATTAGACGATAAAACAATAGAAATCAATGGATATGCGCCTAGGCTGGGTCACCGATCTACACCTCAATGATCAATCTAACTCTCTAAGAAAGAAATTTATAGAGAACCTCTTGAAGCTGCAGTTAGAAGCGCTTCTCATCACAGGAGATCTCTTTGAGGGCGAGGGTTATCTTGCGGATCTAAAAGAACTTGCGGAAACTCTATCCCTTCCCCTCTATTTTGTGCTAGGCAACCACGACTACTATCAAACCTCCATCCGGAAAAGACGCGAAGAAGTCCAGAAACTCAACCACCCTCTCCTCCACTTCCTCACCGATGAATCCCCCTGCCTACTAACGAAATCAGTCGCTCTTACAGGCCACGACGGTTGGGCGGATGCAACTGTCGGCAACTTCCTCGGCTCAACCATCCGCCTGCGCGATTATAAAGAAATCGAAGAGTTGCAAAATCTCTCACCCAATGATCTCAAAGAACAGTTGCACTTACTGGGAAAAGAAGCTGCTGCTTCCTTAAAAGCAAAGATTGAAGAAGCCTTTGAGCAGGCTGACACTCTCATCCTCGCGATGCACTCTCCCCCCTTTGTAGAAGCGTGTCGTTACGGAGAAAAAGTGGCTGACGAAGAGTGGGCTCCCCACTTTGTCTCAGGTCAAGTGGGAGAGATGCTCCTCGCGCTTTTCAGAAAATACCCTCAAAAAAGAGCAACCCTTTTTGCAGGCCACTGCCATAACAAAGCCCACTACCAGCCCCTAGACAATCTCACCGTCTACACAGGAGAGGGACTGAGTGAAGACCATCTCATCGAAAAAATTCTAGTTGTTTGAATTCCAAAGAAAGAGTGCGGGATGTTCGCGCTCATACCCCATGATGGAAATAGATGCCGTTGAGAGGAGTAGAGACGCTCCCTTTTCAGCAGGTAGCCCAATCCACCTAGCACCGATGACGCGGCCGATGTGACCGCTGGTAAAAATCGCGACTGTTCCTTCGATAGTCCGCAGTTTTTCAATCAATCGATCCGTCCGCTCTTCGACATCTCTGACTGACTCTCCCCCCTTCGCGCCGTGAGTGAAAATCCCCCAGCCAGGAACCGTTTCTCGTATTTGAGGAGTGGTGAGCCCCTCATACTCGCCGTAATTCCACTCTGTGAGCTCCGGGCACTCTTCTGCACCCTCTAAAAAACCTGCGATCTCACAGGTCTCTTTCGCTCTTTTCAGGGGGCTGACAAAGACTTTGGCAAAGTCCTCTCCATTCAGCTTTCCAGAGAGGTGCTTTGCCTGCTCGACCCCTTCGGAGGTGAGGGAGAGGTCGGTAAAGCTCGTATGTTGCTTTGAGGCCGTCCACTCCGTCTCGCCATGGCGGACCATCACAACCCGTGTCTTTGTCATTCGTAGGTTCTTCCCTCTTTTGCACGACTGATGAAAGAGGGTGTGGGAGTATATCGCTCTGGATCTCTCTTTGCAAAACTCTCCATCTGTTGAAGAAGGACATCCAAACCCACCTCATTGGCATACGTCAGAAGCCCTCCTCTAAACGGTGGGAACCCGGTTCCTAGAATCATCGCCGTATCGAGTTCACGCACTGAGCCGACAATCCCCTCTTCCAAACAGCGGTCTGCTTCTAGAACCATGGCTGTAATCACACGGGAAATGATCTCCTGTTCATCCATCTTTAGTGTGGAGCTTGGAAGAAGCTCTTTGAGCCCAGGATTGAGTTCTTTCCGTTTTTTTGAGTAAGTATAGAATCCTTTGCCTGATTTTTTACCGTACCACTCTCTCTTTGCCATCTGGCTGATGAGTTCTGGGACTGCCATCCGCTTTCCGTACGCTTTCTCAAAGGTTGAGAAGACTTTAGCGCTGACATCTATTCCCACTTGGTCAGCGAGTTCGAAAGGATCCATCGGAAAACCAAAGCTGAGGGCTGCTTTTTTCACCTTCTCTAGAGGAACCCCATTCTCTAAAAGGCTTGCAAAGACATTCATCTGCATAGCGATGATGCGATTCACCAAGAATCCATGACAGTCTTTCACAACGAGAGGGACTTTTTTCCAGGTCAAGCAGAGTTGAATGGCTTTTTCTATCGCTTCATCTGATGTCTTCTCTCCCCTCACAATCTCGACAAGAGGCATACGCGGAACGGGGTTGAAGAAGTGCATCCCGAGGAACCGTTCTGGATGCTTTAGGTGGGATGACATCTCGCGGATCGTCAGTGACGAGGTGTTTGATGCGATGAGTGTCTCCTTCGAAACACTCGACTCTATCTCTTCGAAAATTCGATGTTTGAGTTCGAGGTTCTCTGTCGCTGCTTCAATGACTAGCCCGTGACTTTTAAAGTGAGAATTGTCTGTACCCCAACTGATGTGATGTTTGAGAAAATTCAGTCGGTCGGGTTTAAGGCGTTTGATCTTTCCGTAGGTCTTATAGGTCTTTCCTATTTCCTTTAATCCCTTCGCAAGAGCATCCGTATTGATATCCGTCATCCGTACTGATGTTTCACGGGCTGAGGCGAGCCAAGCCAATCCCGACCCCATAATTCCCGACCCCACAACACCGATCCGTTTGATCGGAGGGTGAGCCGGAAGATCGGGCTTTTTCAGCTTCTCAACAGAGAAAAAGACGGAAATTAAATGTGGAGCGATTTGAAAAGAGGTAGAACAGTGATCCAAGAAGGTCTGAACTTCCTCCTTCAATCCCTTATCCAAACTTTTCGTGTAGGTGCGATGGACCAGATCTAAAGCAACAAGAGGTGCAGGATAGTGCCCTTTCGTCTTCTTAAGAACCGACTTTTTCGAAACGTTATATACAACCGACCGACCTAAGGGATTCTTTTCCAGTAGCCATTTCATGATTCCGCGTTTTGACTTCTTCTTTCTCTGAATCACTTTTGACACTTCATCACTTAATGAAACATCCAAAAAGGCATCTGCTACAATTTGGTCAGCAAGCCCCATGCGGAAGGCCTTCTTAGCATTGACAGGGCGGCCACCTAAAATCATCCGTAAAGAATTTTGCAGACCCACAAGACGTGGAAGCCGTTGGCTTCCTCCCCAACCCGGAATGATTCCTAGGCTCGTTTCGGGTAGACCTAGTTGTGTCTTGTCACTATCTGTAACTAAGCGATGTGAGCAAGCGAGAGCAAACTCCAAACCTCCCCCGACACAGACACCATTAATCACAGCAACCGTCGGAAAAGGAAGCTTCTCAATCATGCGGAAGATCCGGTGTCCTTTTTCAAGTACGGGTTTGACTTTGTCGGGATGGGAAAGATATTCCTCAAATTTTTTGAGATCCGCTCCGACAATGAAGCTCTCTTTTTTCCCGCTCAGAAAAACAGCGGCCTTTGCGTTTGTTAGTCCTTTGACAAGGGTCTCCAGCTCATCCAGAACCTCTTCATTGAATTTATTGACCTTCTCCCCTTCCATATCGAAGGTGATCAATTTGAAACCGTGCTGGTCTACAACGTTCCAATGTTTCATCGATTCACCTCAACTGAAATGGCTTCACCTTGTCCGCCTCCAACGCAGAGAGAGGCGATTCCTCGACCTCCCCCTCGACGCTCAAGCTCCTTAAGTAGAGTAAGGACGATCCGCGCACCAGAGGCACCGAGTGGATGCCCGAGGGCAATCGCGCCTCCATTGACATTGAGCTGATCTAGGGGAATTTCACCCACCTTTCGATCCAGACCCAACTCCGTCTGACAAAACGACTCTGAGTCGAGCGCTCTAACCACAGCAAGTACTTGTGCAGCAAAAGCCTCATTCACCTCAAACAGATCGTAGTCGGAAAGTTTTTCTGATTCCTTCTCAAGGAGTTTTGCGATCGCATAAGCAGGGCCCAGTCCCATTTTCTTGGGATCCAGGCCAGCATAAGCATAGCCAGTAAGATACCCAAGCGGCCTCAAGCCGAGTTTTGACGCGCGCTTTTCTTTCATGAGAAGCAGGGCCACTGCCCCATCCGTGACTTGGCTGCTGTTCCCCGCAGTGATGGTTCCCGTTCCCTTTTGGAAAGCCGGACGAAGTCGTTCTAATTGCTCAAGAGTTTGATCACCGCGCACCCCATCATCGATCTCTTGCATCTTTCCATGGAGCGCAGGTACTGGCACCATCTCTGATGCAAATTTTCCTTGTGTCACAGCGAGTGCGGAGCGCTGCTGGCTTTTGAGAGCGTAACGATCCTGATCACTGCGTGTCACATGAAATTCACGGGCAAGCACCTCCGCTGTCTGTCCCATAATGAGACCACAAAGTGGGTCATCCATTTGAGCGGTGAGGAGCTTAAGAAAACGAGGACGAAAGGCGAAAAGTCTCTTAAGAGTTTGCATTGCACTTTTAGACTTCATCAGTCCATAGAGGTAGAGACGCATTTCATCATTGATTTCGACAGGAGCATGAGAAAGCGATTCGACTCCCCCCGCAACCACGACTTCACTATCACCAAGAAGAATCCGTTGCATCGAGGAGACGAGTGCCTCCATCCCAGATGCACAATTTCGGCTCACAGTCACCGCCGGAACCTCCTTAGGAAGCCCCCCTTTCATGGAGATCACTCGTGCAGGATTGAAGGCGTGAAGTGGAGGAATGACGTTTCCAAAGACCAAATCGTCATATTTGGTGACTTCTAATGGGGTTCGATCGATCAACTCGCGGACACACCAGGCGCCCAAGTCATCGGCTTTCGCCTCTCTCAATACGCCCATTGCTTTACAGAAAGGGGTTCTGACCCCCTCGATCACAGCGATCCGCTCACTCACGCAGCCTCCTCTTCTAGATAAATTTCTGATACCAGATTTCCATATTTATCTAAAATGGCCGACCTTCTCGCCTTGAGGGTGGGTGTGAGCTCCCCCTCCTCAATAGAAGGTGCGTGGTCGATCAGCCTCCAGTCATGGATTTGCTCCCAGTGGTCTAAATTTGAGTTGACCTCATGAAGGAGCGTTTCCATCTCGCTCGCTAAGAGCGCACTTCTGAGAAACTCATCGTCAGAGACCTCTTCCATTTCATAGAGGCTCTTCAACTTACGTATTTCATCCAGATTGGGAAAGAGAAGGCATGAGGCAAAGGGTTTATTTTCACCAATCACCACCGCCATCTCAATGAGAGGTGACTGACAGATCTGCTCTTCGATCTCAACGGGCGAGACAAACTCCCCTTGCGCCGTCTTAAAGCTTTCTGACAACCGTCCTTCAATCACCAAATGACCACTCTTTTCGACGTGTCCTTTATCACCTGTGTGAAGCCATCCCTCATGATCGATGGCTTTCTCGGTGGCCTCTTCATTTTGATAGTACCCCTTCATCACCATGTCACCACGGATCAGGACCTCCCCTTCTGAGCTGATCGAAAATTCCATTTCACCAAGAGCTGGACCAACCGTTCCTGTGCGGTTGTCCCAAGAACGGTTGACAGCGACGGTTGAGGACTCTGTCAATCCCCATCCTTGATAGAGAGGAACTCCAATACTGAGAAAGAACCGATGTAGAGTCGGGTTGAGTGCTGCCCCACCGGAAATCACAACACGGCAATTGCCACCAAGCGATTCTCGAAGTTTTCCGTAGACCAAAATATCGCTGATTTTAAGCGCGAGTCTATGGAAAAGTCCGCCCTCTTTTTTGGCTGTTCGGATGGCAAAGTTTCCGATAGCACGCTTCAGGAATGAAGCAGCGTTGACCTTCTCCACAATTTTAGCGTAAATCTTTTCAAAGAGCCGAGGAACGACAATCATGATCGTCGGTTTGACCTTCTTCACCAGCGTTCCCATCATCGTGAGATCATTGAGAAAGTAGCTTTGAATCCCCCATGCGACCATGATTAGTGTAAACTGTTTAGAGAAGATGTGTGCGAGAGGAAGAAAACTAAAGTAACGGTCTTGGGGTGGATCCCAGTCGAAATCTCCAATGTGGATGATCGAAGTCAAGTTACGGTGTGTCAGCTCCACTCCTTTTGGGAGCCCTGTACTTCCACTAGTGTAAATGATCGTTGCGACATCCTCAGGATCGATCGCATTCAAGCAACGCTCCCAAGCGGTTCGATCACGCTTCAAAATCTCCGTACCACGTTGCACCACGTCAGAGAGTTGCCATTTCGCATTAAACTTTTGTCCCTCTTCTAAAGCGATCGTTCCTTCAAAAAGATGAGAGTGAGGTCCGACCATTTTCCAACTCATCTCATCACCCACGAAGATCCAACGCGGCTTGGACTGAGCGACCTCATATAAGAAGTGCTCACGAGATAGGTTATTGAAAAAGGGGATCGTGATCCCACCAGCAGAAGCGATCGCCAAATCAGCTGCAAGCCAGAAGGGGGAAGAAGGGGCATAGATTCCCACTCGATCGCCTTTCTTTAAGCCCATATCTTTCAGCCCTAGCGTGAGTCCCTCGACGAGCTCAATAAAACTATCAGAAGAGAGTGGTTTCCACTTCCCCCCTTTCCAGTAGCAGAAAGCCTCTTCACGCTTTTCAGATTCTTTAAATTTTTCAAAAACCTCACCTAATGTCTCCAGGGGCTCCATAACCTCCTCCTTTTCATACCTCTAAGTCTAAGCAAATGACATGCCAAACAAGAGAAAAAAGGAGGGGCAAATAATCATTGATACCTCTAAAATTGATGATAAAAAAGAGGTTTCACAATGGTTCAAATCTTTGATAAGTCAAATATTGATGAACTCCCTGAAATGAAAAATGCCTTCTCTAAGAGGGCCGTGAGGTTTGTCCTCCCCTTCATCGAGCGAGGAGCTGAGACCTTCATTCAAAATGCAAAAACTGAGCTTGCTCTCTGCGTGATCGATGACTACGCTTTTCCTCTCACGATCACACGGCTTGAAAAAGAGAACTGCTACACCTGCTCTCTGTCACATTTTTACGGGGGGCTCTCTGTCAGTGAAACCGCACGCATCAAAAATCCGACACTCCGTTATGTCCTCACTCCCCCCGCAAAGCTTTACCAACAAGCTCTACAAAAATCGAAAGTCGACAAAATGGTGATCGTGAATAACTGGCTTCTATCGACCAACCTCTTCCCTGAACTCACTGCCAACCAAATTTCTCAGATCACGAAAGCAATCACCACGAAATACCCCCGCTTTGCTGTGATGTTCCGTTCTCTGACAGAGGCTCACACTCCTACCCTCTACAACACCCTTGCACTTTCGGGCTACCGGATGATTCCCTGTCGCCCCATCTTCTTTATCGATGGACGTGAAGAAGATCACTATAAGGCACGTATGTTTAAAAGCGATCTCAAAATCCTCAACAAAACGGATTACGAAATCGTTCCGCCAGAGAACCTAAAAGAGAGCGACTATGAGCGCATTGCTGAGCTCTACAGCCTTCTCTTTATCGGAAAGTACTCCGACCTGAGCGCCCACCTGACTCCCGATTTTTTCCGTCTCGCGATTGAAGAGAAGCTCTATGATTTCCTGATAGTTAGAAAGGAGGGCCGCATTGATGCCATCTTAGGCTACTACAAAGAAGGCGACACGATGACAGGCCCCCTATTTGGTTATGACACCACCCTTCCCCAAAACCTAGGCCTCTACAGAATCATTTCAGCCCTCCTCTCCCTCAAGGCCCAGGATCAGGGGTGCCTTCTGAATATGAGCGGAGGAGCTAGCTCCTACAAGTCTTTAAGGCGTGGCCAGCGTGTTATTGAATACAACGCCGTCTACACAAAACACCTAAACATCTTAAGACGAACTCCTTGGAAAATCTTAGACCAGTTTATGAACCGTTTTGCGACCCCTCAAATGATGAAATTTGAAAACTAAAGGGCATAAGGCTAGGATCCGGATAGAGGGCCAGACCGGACGGCGGTCAGGCTATAATCTCTGCAAAAGGAGAAATTATGAATCACGTGCAAGAACATCGAGGGTTTTATATCTTCGAGAGCATTATTTTCATTATCCTAGGATTCCTTGCTGTCGCCCTACCTGGATTTTTCACACTCAGCTTTGAACTTCTAGTCGGTTTACTTTTCGTTATCGCTGGTCTGGTGCAGCTTTTCCGGATCGTGAAGTCAAACTCAGTAGGAGCCGTTTTCACGTCGCTGATCCTCTCGCTGCTCTATATTGCTGCAGGGGTCCTGCTCCTCATCTACCCTGTTGTAGGAATCCTATCCTTAACCATATTGATTTCAGTCCTCTTCTTTATCCAAGGGATCTTTCAGCTTTTCTGGGCTTGTTCAGAAAAGTCAAAGCACTCCGGATGGTGGGTCTTTTCAGGTCTTCTATCCATCGCGATTGCTCTGATCGTTTGGTTTGGATGGCCTGAAACAGCTGTCTGGTTTATCGGACTCTTAGTGGGAGTGAACCTTCTCTTTACAGGAATCACTCAGCTCATCGTTGTGACCAGCAGCGATTAAGTCATTTGATTGAAGAGCGCTCATAAAAGGAGCGCTCTCCTTTTTGATAGAAGACTAGCTTTGATCGTAGAGATCGTCACATTTTGCTGCTAAAATGAAGTCACTTTCAGAAAGCCCATCGATCACATGGGAGTAGATGGTGATGACTGCCTTGCCCCAGGAAAGTTCAACGCTCGGATGGTGGGATTCACGCTCGGAGACTTCGGCGACTAGATTGACGAAATGCAGCGCTTCAATAAAGTCCTTAAATGCATATTCTTTGCGCAAGTGATGCTCGTTGACCGCCTGCCAATCTCCTCCCAACTTGTTTAACATCAGCTGGATAGTGCTACCACGCATCGGCGGTGAGGCCTTTTTGCAAGGAAGGCAAGATTTTTTCGAAAGAATAGATGATGCACGCATTCAGTCAACTCCTTAGTCTGGTGCGAGTAAGAATAATGCTGAATCATAATCGCATAACCATTCTAAGTCCAGAAATTTTATTCAATTATCTTCAGTCGGTCTAATTTTCTTTCTTCCCTCTTTGATATCTGTTCTTATGCGCTTCTCTTCAATCAGTTTCTTCTGCGTTTTTCTTTTTCTTCTCTGTTTTTGCCTTCTTATTTTTTCTATTTTTTGGCGTTTTATACTCAATTCGCCTTTAGCCTTTTCTTCTAATTTGTCACATAGATCCCGACGAGCATAATAGCGATTTAACTCTCGTGAGCGCTCTCTTTGGCATTTCACTTCAATTCCGGAAGGTAAGTGCTTCAAATACACAGTGTTATAAGTTTTGTTGATCTTTTGCCCACCACTGCCTGAACCCAGGATGAAGCGCTCTTCAAGCTCATCTTCTTGAATTCCAAGTTCTTCCATCCGCTTCTTAAGCGCATCCCATGTTTGTTTTTTTATCGGCACAAGACCCTTACCCTGTTGAAAGTGAATTACTTAATTTTCCCCTACAGGAAATTTCATCAAATGTATAAACTTTTTTCGATCTCATCCCCACATTATCTCATAAGAGCAGTAATATATGAATAGGAGGAGGAATGTTATGACCACTGTCGACCCAGAGACCTTTATAAATCCACTCATTGAGGAACAGATCACGGTAAAACGTGCAGAACCTTGCACCCTTGTGATCTTTGGAGCAAGCGGAGACTTAACCGCTCGAAAACTCCTCCCAGCCCTTTACAACCTCTCGCTGGATGGACAACTTCCCACACACTTTGCTTGTGTCGGCTTTGCCCGCCGCCCCAAAAGCCATGAAGAATTCCGCACTGAAATGGAGACAGCCGTCAGCCAGTACTCCCGTGTCAAACCGCTCGACCCTCAGGTCTGGAAAGACTTTAGTGAGTCGGTCTTCTACCACCAGTCTACCTTCCAAGATGACGAAGGATATGAATCCTTGAAAGCCCTGCTAGACGATCTCGATCGCAAAAGAGGCACTTCCGGTAACCGTGTTTTTTACTTTTCAACCCAACCAACGTTCTTCCCTCTCATCGCAGACAAGCTCAAGCAGCACGGCCTCATTTATGACACCGACCCTTCAGAAAAACGCTGGTCACGCGTCATCATCGAAAAGCCTTTCGGTAGGAATTATCAGTCCGCGCTCGCCCTCCAAGCGGATATTGAAAAATCGATGAATGAATCGCAAGTCTACCGGATCGACCACTACCTCGGTAAAGAGACAGTTCAAAACCTTCTCACTTTCCGCTTTTCAAACTCTATCTTTGAAAATCTCTGGAACAACAACCACATTGATCATATTCAAATGACACAAGCCGAAGATATCGGCATCGGCACCAGAGGAAAGCTCTGGGAGGAGTCTGGATCACTAAGAGATATCGTGCAAAACCACATGATGCAGATCCTCTCCCTTGTTGCGATGGAGCCGCCTCGCAATCTTGAAGCCGCCTCCATCCACGATGAGAAAGTCAAAGTGCTAGAATCGCTTCGCCCGATTCCAACCGATCAGATCGACGAATTTGTGGTGCGTGGACAGTATGGAAAAGGGTTCGTTGGTGGCAAAGAGGTGAAGGGATACCGAGAGGAAGACAACGTTTCACCGACTTCGAATGTAGAAACTTACGCTGCAATGAAACTCTATATCGACAACTGGCGTTGGGACGGAGTTCCTTTCTACCTGCGCACAGGAAAACACCTCCCCAAAAAATCGACCGACATCTCCATTATCTTTAAAAAAGCGCCCGGTATTCTTTTCCAACACCCTGGTCACGAAAATGAATCGAATGTCCTCTCGATTCGAATACAACCAGACGAGGGAATCTCTTTAAAAACTAACTGCAAGGTACCTGGCCTCCCCTCTCCTCTTCAACCGGTCAACCTTGATTTCCGCTACGGGGAATATTTTGGACTCACCCCACCAGAAGCCTATGAAAGACTCATTTGTGACTGCATGGCAGGCGACCCGACTTTGTTCGCAAGGAGTGATGAAGTGTTGGCTTCCTGGAAAGAATTGAGTCCCATTCTCGCTCACTGGGACAAAAACCCTCCACTCGACTTCCCCAACTACCCTGCGGGGTCATGGGGTCCTCAACTAGCCGATGAACTGATCAATAGGGATGGAAGAAAATGGCGACTACTTTAACCCAAGCTCAACTCAAAGAGACCTGTAAAATGGACACTGGAAAGACAAAAGCCAGCCTTTTTAACTTCGTGGTTTACGCGCCGGATGAACGACGCGAAGAGTACCTGCGCCGCCTCGTGGATCTCATCATCGGCCGCTTTCCCTGCCGTGTCCTTTTTGTACGCGCCCTTGAAAAGGAGGGTGAAGACCAATTCAACGCTACCTTTGAAGAAAAAGCAGAGGGACCGATCGTTTGTGACTTCATTGAAATCACCGCAAGCGGGCAACACCTCTCCCATGTTCCCTTTTATCTTCTTCCTCACCTCGTTCCTGACCGACCCCTCTTTCTTCTATGGGGACAAGACCCCACACTCGACAGCCACATCTTTCCCATGATCAGTAAATACGCGGACCGCATCATCTTCGACTCCGACTGCAGCGAAAATATCGCCACCTTCTGCCGTCAAATGGCGAGAAAAATGGATGAAATCCACACGGACGTCGTCGATCTCAACTGGCTGCGCATCAGCGGCTGGAGAGAAGCGATGTCACAAGTGTTCGACACCGAACACCTCATCCATCAACTAAAAAACGCCAAAGAGATGCACATCGTCTACAACAAGAAAGAGAGTGTGCCGATCATACACCAAGAGACTCCCTCCCTCTATTTTCAAGCCTGGCTTGCAGAAAGAATGGACTGGAAATATATCGCTGTTGAAAGCCTCTCTGATCCGATCAAAATTGTCTATGGAACTGAAGAGAGCACGCTCAACGTGACGATCACCTCCTCATCAAGTGAAAAACTCCCCGCTGGAGCGATCACCTCGCTCGAAATCGAATCGATCGGCGAACATCTCTACCATATCGAGTGCCGCGAAGAGACCCCTAAGCAATTAAAGGTCTTCACCTCCTGCCACGAAACTTGTGACCTCCCCTACACGATCCCCCTTCTTACTTCAGGATGGGGTTCGACTTTTGCTAGAGAAGTCCTCTACGCCCCGCGCAGCGAGCACTACGATAAAATGCTGAAATCTTTAGTCAACGAGGAGCTGTAAACGATGGAAAAAACCACGACCCTACTCAGTGCTCCGGTCCATGTCATCGATGACAGGCGCCGTGTGGTCATCTTAGAAGATGCCACAGCAGGAGCCCGCTTCGCGACGCGCTTTATCATTCAGCAAGCTGCAGAGTGCAGCCAAAACAAGGGAAGCTATTCTATCGCTCTCTCGGGAGGAAGTACCCCCAAAGAGATCTACCACCTCCTCTCTACTGAAACGTTCCGCCACGAAATAGAATGGTCTCGAGTCCGTCTCTTTTGGAGTGATGAGCGCTGCGTTCCTCCCACCGATATCGATAGCAACTACCGCATGGCTATGGATGCGGGCTTTCAAGACCTTCCCATCGACGCCACCCAAATTTTTCGCATGCACGGAGAGCTCGACCCTGTAAAAGCGGCAGCCGACTACAGCGAAGTCCTGAAAGAACATCTCCCTCGCTCCCGTTTCGACCTCGTGATGCTCGGGATGGGGCCAGATGGCCACACCGCCTCTCTTTTCCCTGGAACGGAGGGCCTCAAATCCACAGAGCCCTATGCCATCGCAAACCCTGTCCCTCAAAAAGAGACCACCCGCCTTACCCTAACCTTCCCCTGCATCAACAGTGCAGCCCAGACCCTTTTCACCGTCTTCGGCGCCTCAAAAGCCGATAAAGTCCGGGAGGTCCTCTCCTCCAAAGGGCATGAAAACCCCGCTTTCCACATCGGAACCAAAGAGGCCCCCGCCCTCTGGCTCCTCGACGAGGAGAGCGCTCACGGGCTTCTTTCTTAAGCATCTGATTATAAATTAGATAAAAAAAACCAGTCTTTATACTCTTTATATTTATACTATTATAATAAAGTATAAATTTGTTATAATTTCATTATAAAAAGAACTACTATTACAAAAGGGTTAATTATGCCTAGTTTTAATACTATACAGGATAGAAGCGGCATCCCAGAAGCTTCTAATGGATGGGAGTCTGTTCAAGGTTACAAAAAGACAGTTGAGTATAAGGGAAATAAGTACTCGATTATCGAGAAGCAAGAGTACAAATACTCCAAACTTGAAAGGTTAGGCCGTGGACTCCTTGGGACTGCTCTTGTCGCAGGGACTATCGGCTTTGGGCTCCTCTCTAAGAGGGTCCGTGGCCTCTTTAGCCGTGATCACGCAAGTAGACGTTTCGCAGAGCTACTTCCCCCCTCGCTTCCTCCCACCTCTCCCTCTGTCAAACCGCGTAATCAACCGATTCCCGTTTCAGCTGAGCAAACAGCGAAAGTCAAACAGGCCTGTGGAAAAATCGACACATATGTATCCGATGTTCAAGCTGCTGTTCAGGAAGGTAAAGCTTTAATCAAAGGCAGAGAGCTTCAAGATCGGTTTTTTCAGTTAAAAGTGGATTTAGACGCCCTTCAGAGAAAGATCCCCAAGGGCTCCCCTGAAGCAAAGAAGATCCAGAAGGCTCTCGATGATCTGCGCCAAGCTGAAAAGGAATTCATGGAGAGCGTAAGTAGTAGAGGAAGAGAAACAAGAGCTGAATTAGATGCCGCTCTAGAAAAAAGTAAAGCACATCCTGTCGAAGGACTCCGCTACGCAGAAGTACGAGATCGCTCGAAAGAAGCAGTCAAACCCGTCGCTTCAGAAGTTGCGAAGCAAGCAGAATTTAGAGACTCCAAAGCAGTAGAACGGGTCGCCTTAGCTCTCAAAGCCCATAAGGGAGAAGTCGGTCCTGAAAAGCTGCGCGAAGCTCTAGCGACTGATCTAGAAATGAGTCTTGGGACAGACCTCCTCGATGCGCTAGTTCATGATTTGCTAGAAAGAGATTTTCCCCAAGACAGTTCGTACAAAACCCACGATGAAAGAACGGGTTATCACGACGCTCACGCTAGTTTAAAGAGTTACATCCAAACTAGAGTCGATCTAATGAGGACTTGTCAAAGAATCCAAGAGCGGAAATTCCAAGGCATTCATCAAGTGCGAGAGAACCTGGACTCAGTACAACGCAGAATAAAGACATTGGAAGCAAAACCCTCTCGAAGTCCAAACGAAGAACAACATCTAGCACGAGCGAAAGTACGGGAGAAAGAGCTGACTAAACAACTCAGCAAGTTCCCTACAGAATTGCGAGATGCAGGGCCTTGGTATGAGATACCCTCTGTTTATGACCTTGCAACCATGCTTCCAGAACTCCGCGATCGATGGAGTCAAACTGAGGCCTTTGCGGAGTTGATTGCAGAAAAAGTCGGAGGAGATGACAGTGAGCTAGTTAAAATGCTTGCTCGGGTTTATATCGACACTCGAGAAGTCAAGGCATATGGCGAGGCGGGCTGGAAAAACATTGAAAGAGACTTCCGAGCTTTCATGAAAATGCCAGCAGAAAGGTTTGCACAAATTCATGATGACACCGCATTAGAGTACCAGACTGGGATTCGTCTACAGGATCAATTGCACGACTACATTAGAAATTATCGAGGTTTTCATTTTCCTGGAGATGACAAAATTAGACTCTGGAAAGATGAGTTCTTAAGGTATGGACACGGAGTCCAACATGATAAAACCCTTCGGGGCTACCTTCAGTTCATGAACGATAAGATCCAACACCATCTCGTCGAAAGACCTGAGTAGTCATGTCACTTTAGTGAGGGGGGCTTCTGCCCCCAACTTACTAAAGGATTTCTCGCTTCTCTTCATAGTTGCAAATAAGAACTCATACAAATAGGATCTAGGATGGTTTTCAACGAAGGGAGGAAAGCATGTCCTTAGATCTATCAGTGCAAAAAATGGACCCCCATGCCGCTCTAGCTGCCTATGAAGCTGCCACAACAAGACCCCCGGTAGAAGTGAGTTCTGATCTAGAGGAGGCTCTAGAACAAGTCGGAAAGCTGGCTAGACAAGCGCTCGAGGTTCCTGAATCCGAGACAACAGAGCTAACAGGAGCCACCCTTCGAGTGATCACTCTGCTCGAGGGCGATACTTCTAGGCTTGATCTGCTGGCCCTTTTTAAGAGGTCTTTTCCCCTCTCCTCGGAGAGGATTTCTGAGCTTTTCCGGGAAATACAAGAAGTGACGGGAGCAGAGCTGTTTGGAGGAAAAGGGAACCACATTCTTCTAGCTAAGGCTACGGCTGAAAAAGTTTGCCTAGAGCTTGCAGGTGCAAATGGCACCTCACTCCCCATTGCAGTGCAAGAAGATCAAGCGAGAGTTTTAACTTCTGCAGGGTACGTTTTCATGTTTCTAAGAGAGTATGAGCAAGCATATGCGTGCCACAAAGCAGCTTATGACATTCGGTATCGTTTGTATGGAGAGTTGGACTTAGACGCGAAGGATTTTATAGAACGTAAACAAGTGCACCTAGACACCGCTGACTCAATGAAAAATATCGGATATGCTTTGATCGGTCAAGAGCGACGGGAGGAAGCTCGGCAATATTTTGTTGAATCTTGGGCAAACCAATCCATTCTTGAAGCGCCACCACTCGTCCTCTTAGACTCACAGCATGGGATGGCTGACGCCGATGTTCACTCAGATCCTCCACAAGCACTAAAAAGCTACGAAAGTGTGAGAAAAGAACTCTCTCAACTGATCGAAAAGCTAGAAGGGTCGACGGAACCGGCAGATGCCTTCCAGAAAATGTTTGCCAATTTGGCACTCGCGATCTGCCTCCGCAATATTGGAAATCTTCATCTCACACTTGGAAATCAGAGTGTGGCTGCTGAAAGCCTTCAAGAGGCCTGCGAAAGACTCAGAAAAGATAGCAATGGAGGGATGCGCCTATACCTCATCACCGCATTAGTGGGGTTAAGCAAAGCATATCAAGTGATGAAAGAAGAGGGAAAGCGGTGCGAAGCTCTTAAGGAGGCAAGAGCAATTGTAGAGGAGATGTTCCACGGAACGCCCTCTCCCCACTCAGAGATGCTCGCCGCTGCAAGTTAACTACTTTTTGGGCTTTTCTTCGCCCGAGAGTTCAGCAATGGCTTGCATGATATTTTCTTTATTGATGTCTTTGCCTGTGAGTTTTTTGGCATTGAGTTTTTTACGGTTGGCAACGACAACGGTGGGGGTCGCTTTCACTTTGAAAGTCTTGATGATCCCCTCCATGAACTTCATACCCTCATTCACATCCGCAAAATTTAGTGGCTTGTAGTCAACTTTATAGAGCTTGATCGCATCTTCGACCTGTTTAGCGGTCGGCTCTTTCGTTTTCTTTGCGAGGCGCGCAAGAGCTTTACGGAGCTTCAGGTACTTTTGCTTTTCTCGGATCATAAACGAAAGATCGTAAGGAACAAAGTTGAGACTTTCTGGGTGGACTGGATAGTCAATAAAGTAGAGCCTCGACTCTTTCATGATACGAGGATAGAGCGGATCGAGAATCGGCTCAGCCTCTTTACAGGCGGGACAGAACCAGTCGGTGATGATGAAGACCTCTACCGGGCTGGCTGCATTTCCAAAATAGGGAACTTCGTCATCCACCCCCTCTGCAAAACTTCTCTCTGGCTTGAAGACAGCGACAAAAGAGATCATAAATCCCACAACCAAACAGAGCGATGTGAGAGAAAATTTACTTAGAGATTTCAGCATCTTTTGTCCTTGTGTTGAAGAATCCAGGTAGATCGATCCGTAGGTAAAACGGATGTATTGAAGTAGTGCTATGGCACCAATGGTGGAAGCAATGGAAAGGCAGATGGGGCACCAAGCACCGATGATATACTTTTGTACGAGAATAAAGTTGATCTCAGCTCCGACAGCTCCCGCCACAGCACACGCAAAGAAGAGTTGGAAGAGCGGATTCTGATGAAAAAGCAGGTGGAGAAGAAGGAGTGGGACAAAAAAGAAGACTCCCAAAAGCTCAAAGTTAAAACCAAAGAACTTGTATTGGTGTACTTGTGTGCAAGCACTCGTGCAGAGCCCTAAATTGGAGACAATGGTCAAAAGCAGACCCACAAAAAGGAGCAGTTGAACCACGCGGTCCAGCTTTCCCTGCAGGGTCGTTGGCCAGAGTCTTCGTCGTAAGGAGCTCATAAAGCTCACTTTATCGAGAGGAGGGGGCCTTTGTCAACACTCCAGAACGGAGCTCATAATTCTGGTCTAAAAGAGACGCAAGCCCTTGATCGTGAGTCACTACTACAAGCGTCTTACCCTCCTCCTTTGTCAGGCTGAGGAGCAGGTTGTGGATCTCTTCCGAGGTCGTCAGGTCTAAGTTCCCTGTCGGCTCGTCGGCAAAAAGGATGTCTGGATCGTTGATCAGGGCGCGGGCCAGAGCCACACGCTGCTTCTCCCCTCCAGAAAGTTGCTTGGCGAGCTTGTCTTGATGTGCAGAGAGCCCGACCTTTCCAAGGAGGCCGAGGGCGCGCTCATATGCTGGACTTTTGGGACCAACGGCCTGACGAGCGATCTTTGCTGGCATGAGGACGTTGTCTAAAACTGTGAAGTCTTCCAGGAGATGGAAGGATTGATAGAGGAAGCCTATATGCTTTAATCGCAGTGCTTGGATATTGTGAAAGGTCACCTCTTGGCCGCATAGTTCTATCGTTCCACTTGTCGGGTTATCGAGCGTCCCCAGAATATGTAGAAGCGTGCTTTTTCCCTCTCCGGAACGACCTGTGATTGCAACAGAAGTCCCCTCTTCCACTTCGAAGTCCACCTCTTTTAAAATTTCTTGAGGTGTCGGACGCTTAAACTGCTTTTTGAGCTTCTTTGCTACAACAGAATAGGTCAAAGGTCACTCCGATCTTAAAATTTGCGAGGGTTTCAGAGAGCAGGCTTTGAGCGCAGGAACAATTCCAGAAATGAGGGCGATCGTAAGAGTGGAAAGGAGAACGAAAAGCAGCGCTTCGGCAGACATCTCGGTAGGCAAAGTCTCTCCAAAAAACCGAGCGTTGAATAGTTCGTGCCCTTGAGCAAAGCTAATGAACGAAACAATCAACTCCAAATTTTTCAGAGTTAAGTAAGCAAAGGCGATTCCAATCAAACTTCCGAGAACCCCCATCACAAAACCGCAGAGTCCAAAGATCAAGGCAATACTCGCAGAAGACGCACCCATCGAGCGTAGGATGCCAATCTCCTTCTTCTTATCATTCACTAGGATGATGAGCATCGAGACAATGTTGGAACAGGCAACGGCAATGATGACAATCGAGATCAAACTAAACAGCAGCTTTTCACTCTGCAGCTGTTGCATCAAATCCTTTGTAAAGAAGTACTCTTTGAATGTCTCAAGATGCCAGTACTCTGCGATTCCTTTCGCCTCTAAAGCTGCAGTCAGCTCAGACTTGACTTGGTCGGTACGCTTCAGGTCGTCGTAGTAGACATTTAATCCGGTTGCCTGTGGACTCCGTTCAAAGGTGTAAGAAGCGTTCACCATGGAAATGAGTTCTGGTGAGGCAAAGATCAGTTTACCTCCGATCGGAACAATTCCGGGATCATAGAAGCCAGCAACCACTACAGGAAGACGGCTCTCTTCGACCGCCAGAGGAGTGACCTGCTCGTAGGCAATCTCACCACGGTCTCCGATTTGTACTCCAGCCTCGCGGTAGCTTTTCGGTAAGAAGATCGGCTCTTTCTGCTGACGCGAGTTAAAAAGAGCATAAATGGTTTCAGGGGTGGAATTCTCTTTCACGCCGATCAACTCAGGATTCTTTCTCGAAGCCCGCTGAAACTCCCCCACCTCGAGCGGCAAAAGAGTGGATCGAAAAGGGTTGAAATCTGGGTCATAATTGACGAGATAACCACTCAGATTGAAGATAGCGTCTCGACCTTCGGATTGAATATTCAGCTTGAGAGAAGCAACAGCGGTCTCATAGTAGCTAGCCTTGACTCCTTTCAAAGTCCCCAGGGAGCTCATGAGCTCTTTGACGAGATCTTTGACTTCCCCATGGGAATTTTTGTCTGGGACGGCAAAACCGGCTGGTAAAGGTTCATCATTCTGTGGGTCAAATGGATCGGTGGTGGAGGTCGACCACTTCTCAGGGATCGTTTTTCCCGAAAAGTTCGACTCCTCGCTCACCTTATCGATTTGATAATAGTAGGATCCATAATAGGCATCTGTCGGAGTCACCCGAAGAGGAGCCGTCACAGAAATCAATTTACGGGTCCAGATCTCTTCCAGTCCGTTGGTCACGGAGAAAAAGACGAGTATGAGCCAGACGACCAAAGATATGACCAGAACAGAGATCAGACTGATGATCGAGACGGAAAGAGCTTTCCTCTTAGGAATGAGGTACTTAAGCGCAACCTGAAGCTCAAACATAAGAAGTGCTTACTTCTTAGATTCTTTGTAGGGAACTCGAGCTCTTACAACAGGATCGTATTTGACAAGCTCGATACGGTCAGGTGTATTTGTCTTGTTTTTCACGGTGTTGTAAGTGTGGTGGCTCTTAGAGCTTTTTAGAGTAATTTTTTCACGTTTTTTACTAGCCATAGCTTGTCAATCCTTTGATTTTCAAAAAGAAGTAGAATACTCTATATCGCACATATTTTTCAATCATTGGTCAGAAAAATAGAGAATCGGTTATAAATTCTCTCTTTAAGCTATAGGAGGAGTATGAAAGAAGACCTAAAATCGATTGGACAGATGTTAAAAGACCGCCGCATGGAGCTCAATCTTTCTTTGAAAGAGGCCCATACTTCGACCTCCATTCAGCTGTCCCATCTAGAAGCCCTCGAGGAGGGAGAGATCGACCAACTCATCTCCCCTGTTTATGCACAGGGTTTTTTAAAGCAGTATGCGAAGTTTTTAGGGCTCGATGGAGATAAAATTGTCCGTGAGAACCCCGACCTCTTCCAGCAGAAAGCCGGGCAAGAATTTGACTACGGGATCGGCACGATGGAAATGCGTGGGGGTGGACCGGGTTCTGTGAAGGGCGTCTCCAACTCTATCTGGCTGGCAGCGACCGTCAGCCTGGTCATTGTCGCCTGGTTGATTGCTCGTTACATGGATCTTTTATAGTCCTCATGTCCTTTCTCTACATCTTCACTGTGGGGATGCTCATCGGAGCTGCAGATATGCTACCTGGGATCTCGGGTGGAACCATGGCTCTGATCCTTGGAATTTGGCCACAGATTATTTCTGCCTTGAGCCGTTTCGAGCTCCGGAACCTCCTCCCTTTCATCCAGGAGGAGTGGAGGCTTTTTCTTCCCCTTTTACTTGGAGCGAGCCTCTCGATTCTCACCTTTTCGAGGATCTTACACACTCTTTTACAGGAGGAAGCCACACGCCAATCCCTCTATACCCTCTTCCTTGGTCTCATCCTCGGCTCTTCACTCTTTCTATTCCAACGTTTACCCCATCGAAAAGCGAGTCAACTCCTCTTCATCTTCGCTGGGTTTGGGACCGGGCTCCTATTACAGCTCCTTCCTGCAAGCCACGGGATGAGCTTCACCAGCGGCCCCCAGCTTGCTTTATGGTTCTTCTTCTCAGGAGCGCTTGCGACCATGGCGATGCTCCTTCCTGGGATCTCGGGAAGCTACCTCTTACTGCTAATTGGAAGCTACACTCCTCTCTTAAAGGCCCTTAAAGAGGTCTCCTATTTGGCCCCCACCGCTTCAGACCTCCTTCTACTCCTCTCTTTTGGGCTGGGCATCCTCGCTGGGGCGCTACTTTTTTCAAAAAGTCTCAAAAAGCTCATTGACCACGCCCCTGGCCCCCTCTTTTCAACTCTGATTGGCTTCATGCTCGGAGGGGCGGTCCGCATCTGGCCCTATCTTTCCGCCTCCGGCAGCCTCCGCCTCCCCTCTGCGGGAGAGCTCCTCCCCTTCGTACTTTTCCTCACTTTAGGCACTCTCACACTCCTTCTAATAAACAGCGCTTCCTCAAAAATCCCCCCATCCGTTAAATAAGAATTTTAGACTAAGACCTGATGGAGTGTACTTATGATGAGAAGAGCCCTATTGACCCTCGTTCTATTTGCTGCAAATTCTCTCGCAGCCGGAACGAATGGAACCTATTTCACTTATAATGAGGAGCAGCGCGACTCTCTTAGCTCCCTCAGCTCAACTTCCACGATCAAAGAAAATGACCTGATGCACTGGGACACCATCCTTGCTGATCTTCAGGAAAACAAACCCCTTCCGCTCGGTAACCAGAGCCGGCTAACAGCCTATCTCTATGTCGCACAACGAGAGTATGTCGCTCTCGCAGGCGACCAAGGCTCTCTCGACCCCCTTTCTCTTCAGGTCGTGCAACTCTTCTATCCCAACTATACAAAAAAAATCGCACATGCGGACGAGCTCACACAGGCAACCTCTGATCTTGTTTATTCAGAGATCCAAGCCCGCTTTCAGAAGGAGGAAGCACAGCTTCACGACAGCCAGCTAAAAATCGGCTGTTTCTTTTGGAAAGGCAAGCCTACCTACGCCGGGCGTGAAATTGCGAGTTTTCGGCCTTGGCATCTAGCCCGCGCTGACCAGGAGCGCGTTTCCAAACCTGAATTGGCCAGTGAAGATTTTTGGAAACCGGAAATCATCGCTGTCAAAGATGCAGCAGCCTTCGCCACTCCCGATAAAAAAGAGAAAGCGCGTTTTTGGACAAGAAAATCTCAAGGGCAGTCTGCCAACTGGATTGAAATTGCGAACCAGCACCTCTTTCTATACCCCTCCTCTCTTCAAGAAAAAGTCTCTCTCCGAGCAGACCTTGCCACCACGTTAGAAGATAGCTTGATTGCTGCCTTCGATTCAAAATATGCCTATTGCATCAAGCGCCCAACCATGATGGACCAAGAAATCGAGTCCCATGTTCAACTTCCGAACCATCCTAGCTACCCCTCAAGCGAAGTCGCACAAGGTGCTGCCGCTTCCGCTATCCTCTCCCACTACCTACCCGAGCAAAAGAACGTGTGGAGCAGGCTTGCCGAAAACGAAGCGCGCAGTCAGGTTTGGGCTGGGATCCACTTCCCTGTAGATACAGAAGCGGGTCAAGAGATCGGCCACGAGGTGGCGATGAAAGCTCTGAAAGATTGACAGAATAGCCCCACTGAAATTACGCTCTCTTCGACTTTAATATAGAGAGCGTATGCCATTTACCATTGGTGGAGAGTGGATTCCAAGCGAGCCCAGTAAGGAAACCAAAGAAGAAAAAGCGAGCCACAAGAAAGTGGCCGTTCGGCGAGTCAAGCGCAAGAAAGCGCTTCTGACCGTTGTCTACAATCTCCATCCTGACAAACACCCCTTAAAAGAACTCGCCTCTGATATCAAAAAACAACTTGGCGTTGGGGGTTCAATCAAAGACGGAAACTTAGAGTTTCAAGGTGACCATGTTGCAGAGGTCGTCGAAATTCTCAACGCAAGAGGAATCCATGCCAGCTGAAATGACCTTCCAAGAAAAACTTGAGCTCTATGCAAAACTGATTGTCTACCATGGGATGAATGTCGAAGAGGGGCAGGACGTCTATATCAATTCTGAAGTCATCCACAAGGATCTTGCTCATCTCGTTGCAAAAGAGGCTTACCGAGCAGGTGCACGCATCGTTGTCACGAATCTCATCGACCCCGAACTTCTCAGAACCCGCATTTTAGAGAGCAAAGAAGAGTACCTCACTCATGTCCCCTCTTACATTCCTTATAAAATGGATCAAATGATCCCTGAAACAGCGGCCTCTGTTCGCATCATTGGAAGTGAGGATCCCGACCTCTATGCAGACTTGGACCCCAAGAAACTCAATCAAGTTCAGCTCAGCCTCAAATCTGCTTTGAAAAACTTCTACAAAGAGGGAGTGGGTCACTCAAAAGTTCAATGGACCATCGCTGCCGCAGCCACTCCGAAGTGGGCAAAGAAGGTCTTCCCCGACCTTGGTGAACAAGCCGCTACGAACGCACTTTGGAACGACATCTTTCACATCTGCCGCGTCGACCAACCCGACTGTTTGGAGCTTTGGAAAAAGCACAATGACGTGCTGCACAAGCGTGCCCACAAACTCACCGCCCTGGAAGTCGAAACACTCCATTTCAAAGGTCCCGGAACAGATCTAAAAGTCGGACTCTCCGAACGAGCAAAATTTGTCGGTGGTGGCAGCCCAAGTCCAAGAGGTAGAGAGTTTGAACCCAACCTCCCGACAGAAGAGGTCTTTTCCACTCCTGATTGGAGAAGGACTGAAGGGCATGCAACTGCAACAAGGCCCTTCTTGATCAATGGAGAGATGATCCGTGGCCTCAAGCTCACCTTCAAAGAGGGACAAATCGTCGACTTTGAAGCAGACCAAGGATATGAAACCTTTAAAGAGTACATCTCTAGTGACGAAGGAGCCAATCAGCTCGGTGAAGTGGCTCTTGTCGGCATCAACTCCCCCATTTACCAAACTGGACGCGTCTACGAAGAGATCCTCTTCGACGAGAATGCCGCTTGCCACATTGCTGTGGGCTTCGCTTACCATTTTTGCATCCAAGATTCAGAAGGAATGTCTGAAGAGGAGCTTGCTGAACTCGGTGTCAACAACAGTAGCGTCCACACAGATATGATGATCTCTTCTGAAGAGGTCGATATCCACGCACTGACACGCTCAGGCAAAGAGATCCCTCTCATTGTCAAAGGAGAGTGGGTCGATGAATACCGTTAAACTCCTCACTCCCTTTGCCGTCGGTCTTTTGATCTGGCTCGCGGGCCATCCTGCAGACCTCTCTCCTGACGCCTGGCAACTCTTTGCGATCTTTGTCGGCACCATCGTAGGGGTGATCCTAAAACCCCTTCCGATGCCCGCCGTGGCTCTCACAGCCCTCTTTGTCACATCGATTACCCGTACCGTACCGTTTAGCGAGGCTTTAAAGGGATTCAGCCATGAAGTCGTCTGGCTCATCGTTTTTGCCTACTTTGTCGCCATCGGATTTATCAAGTCTGGACTCGGTACAAGAATCAGCACCTTTTTTTTAATGCTCCTCGGCAAGCGGAGTTTGGGACTCGCTTACGGTCTCGCCTGCACTGAAACGATCCTTGCTCCAGCCATCCCCAGCGCATCAGCCCGAGCTGGAGGAGTCGTCTATCCCCTCGTGGAGTCACTCTCGCTCACCTACGACAGTAAACCCAACCACCCCAGCCGTTCCAGAATTGGAACCTTTTTAGCGATGGTCGCTTTTCAGTGTAACACAGTCACGGGTGCGATGTTTTTAACCGCAATGGCCGCGAACCCTCTCGCCGCTAGGCTGGCAGAGCCTTACGGCTTCTCTCTCACATGGGGGACTTGGGCACTCGCCGCCTCCCTACCCGGAATACTGAGCCTCATTTTAGTCCCGCTACTGATCTACTTTCTCTATCCACCTGAAGTGAAAGAGACTCCCTTAGCGAAGGAGTTTGCTCAAAAGCGACTCGAAGATTTAGGACCGATGAAGCAGAAGGAGTGGCTCATGTTGGGGATTTTCAGCATTCTGATCTTGCTTTGGGTCTTTGGATCTTTTTTTGGACTGAGCGCGACCCTTGTCGCTCTCATGGGACTCGTCTTCCTTTTTCTCTTCAAGGTGATCGAATGGAAAGATGCGCTTCGTGAAGAGGGAGCCTGGACGACGTTGATCTGGTTTTCCATCCTGTTGATGATGGCCACTGAGCTCAATAACCTCGGTTTCACTAGCTGGTTTGGGTCGTGGATCACCACACAGCTGACAGGACTCCATGTCGGTGTGGCAGTCACCCTCACTTTTCTCATCTACTTTTACTCGCACTATTTTTTTGCGAGCAATACCGCTCATGTGGGCGCTCTTTTTGCTCCCTTTTTGGCGGTTGCCACTAGCCTGGGCGCTCCTGCTGCGCTCTCAGCCCTCCTCCTTGCTTTTTACAGCAACCTTTTTGGGGGACTGACACCTTATGGAAGTGGACCCGCAGCGATCTACTACGGAAGTGGCTATGTGCCCCTCCGAAGTTTTTGGGTGCTAGGCTTTCTCTGCTCGGTTCTGAATTTGGCAATTTGGAGTTTAGTGGGGGCCCTGTGGTGGAACATTTTGGGGCTTTGGTAACTCATCTCCAGGATAGACACGGATGTCTCGTTGTGGGTAGGGAATGAATAGGCCAGCTTCTTGCAGTGCGGTATCGACCTCCCACCTAAAGGAAGAAAAGATGGAGCCACGGTGTCCTGAACTGTAGATGTTGATCCAGACAACTAATTCAAAATTCAGCCCATTCTCACCGAACTCTGCAAGCCACACTTTAGGATTGTCGATATAACTGTGGTCAATGACCGCTGCTGGCACCTTCTTTGAGGCCTCAACGACCACCTTCGACACCAAGTCTTTATCCGATCCAAAGGGCACCGTGAAGGGAATGTGCACACGGATGTAGGAATCTCTTCTTGTCCAGTTGTCATAGCGGTTGGAGATGAGTTGATAGTTGGGGAGGATGAGATCGATTCCATCTCGTGTGCGGATAATGGTGTTCTGCACATTGATATCTGTGACAGCACCCCACTCCCCCGTTGTCAACTGGATGTAATCTCCCACCTTCAAGTTTCTTGAGAAGGTTAAGATGAGACTACTCACAAAATTATTCACAATCGTCTGCAAACCAAATCCAATACCGACAGACAACGCACCAAGGACAATAAAGATCCGGTTGAGATCTAATCCAATGGCAGAAAGGGCAATCAAAATACCAACTAGGACGATGGCGTAGTGCAGGACCCGTTTGATGATGAAAATAGATGAATCAGAAACGCGGTTTTGTCTTTTTGCTAGGCGGGTGATGGCCTGGCGAGCCACAAAAGAGATGAAGAACGCCGCAGCAATGATGAAGACGCCGAGTAATAGATCATAGGTGGTGACAGGAACACCGCTAATCTTGAAAAGACTTCGATTCATCCACCAGAACGCATTGGTACAGCAGCCTGTGAATGTTTCATAAACCTGATTGAAGAAGGTGTAAAAAGGCGCTTGGTCTTGCTTTGCGTAAGCTTTGACCTGCTTGACAAGGAGCCCGGCGCTATAATCTTTGATGCTTAGGTCATCCAGACGATCAAGCAGCTTTTGCACCTGGTCAAATTTTTGCTCTTGCAGGCGGGTGAACTCTTCGCGCTCATCAGGAGGCAGGTCTGTTGGAATCTGCTGCTCAAGAATACTCCTTGTTTTGCGCTCCCACTCATTCGTCTGCTCGGTAAAGTCATTCACCATTTTTGAAAGCTCAGAGATCTTCTTTTGAACCTCTTTCTGTTCGACACTTTCAGGATGGTGGTGAAGACCCGCTAGGAGGCGTTTGAGCTCCAAAATTAGAAGGTCCACCTGCTTTTCCGCCAACATGGAGTTGGCCTCAATTGAACTTAAAATGAATATCGACGCTTTCAGTTTCTCTTCTGGGGTCGTCCCCAGCGTGTGTGCTGTGGCGAGCTCGGCTGCAAAAAGATTTTTCTCAGCCTGGATCACCTCTTCACGGATGTTGGCGATTTGATCATCCAACTCCTCTTCCTTCAAGTTGGAAAGATCGAGGTGGGAGGCAGCATAGGTCACCTCTTTTCGAAGGCGATCGGTTTGATCTTTGAGCTGGTCCACCTGAGCGTCTAAAAGCCGATACTTCTCCTCGGATAGGGCAAGTGCAAAGCGTGTCGAAATGATCTCAAGCCCTGCGATCAAACGGGGAAAAGTGTTCTTTTCCATCCTTAAGTAGGAGGCCAAAAGAGTATCAATATGATTCTCAATTTTTTGGATGCTAATCCTGGAAGAGGTCAGCTCTTTATTATCTGATTTGAGTTTCGACTGAAGGCTTTTCAACCGAACGGCAAGATCGATCTGTTGGTCGATGGTGTAGGAGGTCAAAAACGGTTTTTCGGTCACCGGAGTGATCGCCTGTGCCCGCAAATCAGCAAGCGCTTTCGCACTCACTAAGATTTTTTGAATGAGAGGTGAAGCTTTCTCTTTTTGTTCTGGCTCTAGGTTGACTTCCAATTCAGAAAAAGCACTAGCGAGGTCGGAGAGGTGCGTCTCGTAAACGGGACCTGTCACCTGGAAGTATTCCCACCAATTGGGCTCTAGGTTCATGGCCGAGGGAAGAGAAATTTCCTCAGTGGTCTCTGTGGCCTCTTGAGCGACTAGCGGAGCCGATGCAAAGACAAGAAATAGAGCGAGAAATAGGGTTCGTGTTTTTAGAGTCATCACTTCTTATATAGCGTACCCGACGTTTTACAAAAAAGGGCGTGCTCCAGAGAAGCACACCCTCAGCGATAAATCACTTAACTAAAAGACAATGAACAAGTTAGTTCTTTTCGATTTGGAGAGCTTCGAGTTGAGCGCTTCCGTTAGGAGTTTTGTTCATTCGGCCTTTCACAGAGACTTTATCTCCCTTTTTTAGGTTAAGGGTGTCTTGTGCATCATCGATATCGACAAGAAGCTGACCGCTTCCATCACGGATGAGCATCAAACTACGATCTGGTAGCTCGAAAACCTCTCCTTCAACTTCAACCATCTCTCCGTTAGGAGTTTTTGTTGTCGCTTCACGGATGAGCATCAGTTGCTGACCAGAAGGTGAAGTCGACTTGCGATCTGAGTAAGCCACTTCGCGGCGAGAATCTGCAAGGAATGGAGAAAGTCCATCATCTTGCATGATGTTGTTGTAGTTTCCTTCTGGAGGATAGATCTGCTCAGCGCCAGCATAGATCTCAGAAGCTTGGATCTCTCTTGTAGATCCGCTCTTCTTCACTTGGCCAGAGACATTGATCCACTCACCTACGCGGACATTCAGTGGAAGCCACTTATCAGAATAAGTGACAGTGATGTTACCTTGGCCATCATCGATCACTAAAGAATCTGCCTGCTTATAACGAACAACTTGTCCGTGGATGGTGCTCTGGTTCGCTGACTTCAGTGAAGCAGCTTTACTATTTAGAGCTAGTACGGGAGTAAAACCACTCCCAGTAGACGTCTCACCGCCCTTAACCATTAAGACTGTGAATGCAAAGAGCATTGCACTTCCGACAATGGGTACGATTAGCTTGTTCATTGGATAACTCCTTAAAAAAATATACTTATTTCTAAATACCTTAACACCCTCACATTCAGTGTGCTGGGTTAAATGGCAATGGCCTTACCTCTTAACAACCGTCGTATTGTTCAGTAAAGCGAGAGTTAACAAGTCATGAGACGCTTCCGTAAAAGCTTCTGAGCTGAAAAAGGGTGTTGCTTCGTAGGCTTACCTTTGATTCGCATCGTACGGAATTCGGTATATATTTCAACAACCTTTTCTAGCTCTTTGGTTTTAAAAGATTTAGTTGCCAATAATAAGAAAATCCGTAAACTGGCATTTTTTTATAGAGGCCTACAAAAGGAGCGATCATGACCCTGTTACGCGAAGAAGTTCAAGTTCAAGACCAGTGGGACCTCACGGTCCTATATGAAGACCTAGCAGCTTGGGAAAAGGAGTTCGACCAAGCGATCGAATCCAAAACGTTCCCCCATTGGCCCTCCCTTTTACACTTCCGAGGTAAACTGGGTGAAAGCGAAGAGATGCTTCTCGAAGCGGTGAAGAGAATTCAAGACACCCATCGTCTCGTCAACAAACTTTACACCTACGCCCACCTCAAGCACGATGAAAACCTCTCCGATGAAAAATATAAAAATGCCTACATGCGGATCATGACGGTCTACCAACAACTGGGCCAAGAGATCTCTTGGTTCGAGCCAGAGCTCATTGCCCTAGACCAAAACATCCTCGACCGCTACTTAAAGTCAGAGAAGTTGTCTGAGTTCCACCACTTCTTGAAGTTGATGATCCGCCTCAAACCCTACACCCTCACTCAGCGTGAAGAGGAGCTGCTCGCCCTCGCCTCACCTGCTCTGCAGACACCCCACCAAACGTTCAGCGCCCTCTCTGACACCGACTTTGAATTTAAGGATGTGAAAAATGAAACAGGAGAAAAGGTCCCTCTGACCCACGCAAACTACTCCCTTTATATCCGTGGGTTTGACCGCACACTACGAGAAAATTGTTTCCTCACCTACCATGACAAATACGAAGACCACCAAAACACACTCGCCGAGCTTCTAGGAGGTGTTGTACAAAAGCATTTCTTCAACGCCCGAGCTCGGAAGTATCCAACCTGTGTGGACGCAGCGCTCTACCCTAACGAAATCCCCTCATCGGTCTACCACACCCTCATTAAAGCCACCCACCAGCACATTCCCTCGCTCCACCGCTACCTTCGGCTGCGTAAAAAACAGCTGAAGCTCGATGAACTCCGCCTCTATGACCTCTATGTTCCTCTCACTTCTGAATTCGACCGCACCTACACCTTCGAAGAAGCGATCGACCTCGTGGTCGACTCAGTCGCTCCTCTCGGAGAAGCGTATCAGTCGACCTTGCGTAAAGGACTCACGAGCGAGGCATGGACGGACCGCTACGAAAACCAAAACAAGCGCTCTGGTGCTTACTCTAGCGGCTGCTATGATAGCCATCCCTATATCTTGATGAACTTCAAAGGGACGATCCGCGATGTGTTCACTCTCGCCCACGAGGCAGGACACAGCATGCATAGCCACTACTCTCGAAAGAACCAACCCTACCACTACAGCGACTACACCATCTTTGTGGCTGAGGTCGCCTCCACCTTCAACGAGTCTCTACTTATGAAGAAACTCCTCAAAGAAGCCTCTTCAAAAGAGGAGAAGATCTTTCTTCTGAACCAAGAGCTCGAAGACATCCGAGCGACCTTCTTCCGCCAAGTGGCCTTTGCAGAGTTTGAGCTCAAAATCCACACGCTTGCGGAGCAGTTTGAACCCCTCACACCAGCGCGTCTCAAACAAGAGTATGAGGCACTCACCCGTCAATACTTTGGCGACACCGTGACCTATGATGAAGAGGGCTTCTACGAGTGGGCACGTATCCCCCACTTCTACTACAATTTCTATGTCTACCAATATGCCACAGGCCTGAGCGCTGCCTATGCCCTCTCAGAAAAGGTTCTTGTAGAAGGACAGCCCGCAGTGGATAAATACCTCCACTTCCTCTCATCGGGCTCCTCTGCACCACCGATCGATTTGCTGAGAAATGCAGGAGTGGACATGGAAACAGAAGAGCCGATCCACCAGCTGGCCAAACGTTTTGATGAAACTCTCAGTGAGCTAGAAACACTTCTGGATTAGCAAATCAACCTCCAGAGTGCTAAAAGCTTGCCTAAATAGGAATTTCCTCCTATAATTGGGTCCAAAAATCCAAGGAGGAATTCCTATGACAACATCTGAAAAGAGCAAAACTAAAACTCCGAACCTCAAGCCCCTCGGGAACCGCATCCTCGCTCAGCGACTCGAAGCGGAAGAGACCCTCAAGGGCGGTATCATCCTTCCCGATTCGGCGAAGAAAAAACAAGAAACGGCTCGCGTCCTCGCTGTGGGTGAAGGCAAGCGCGACGCCGATGGAAAACTGATTCCTGTCGAAATCAAAGTCAGCGACCTCATTCTTATTGAAAAATACTCGGGTCAAGAAGTCACTCTCGATGACGAAGAGTACTTTATTGTGAAGGCTGATGAAATCATTGCGATCGTTGAAGAGTAAAGGAGACAAGTAAAATGACTAAAAAAGAAATCCAATTTGAAGAGACTGCACGTAAAAAAATTCTGAAGGGTGTCTCAACGCTCGCCGACGCTGTCAAAGTGACTCTCGGCCCTAAAGGTCGAAATGTCATCATCGACAAATCTTTCGGTGCTCCACACATCACAAAAGATGGTGTGACTGTTGCAAAGGAGATCGAAGTCGAAGACAAAGCAGAAAACATGGGTGCACAGATGGTCAAAGAGGTGGCCAGCAAGACCGCTGACAAAGCCGGCGATGGTACCACCACAGCGACTGTCCTCGCTGAAGCTATCTACCGCGAAGGACTCCGTAACGTCGTTGCTGGAGCCAACCCGATGGACATCAAACGTGGGATCGACAAGGCCGTCGCAAAGTCGGTCGAAGAGCTTGAAAAGATCACGAAAAAAGTGAGCGACCAACAAGAGATCACACAAGTGGCAACCATCTCTGCAAACAACGATTCAGAAATCGGAAAGATCATCGCGGACGCCATCGAAAAAGTGGGTAAAGATGGAACGATCACTGTCGAAGATGCGAAAGGTTTTGAAACCACTCTCGAAGTCGTCAAGGGTATGAATTTTGACAGAGGCTACCTCTCTGCTTACTTTATGACCAGCCCAGACACCCAAGAGTGCGTTCTCGATGATGCTTACATCTTGATCTACGATAAGAAAGTGAGCAACATCAAAGAGATGATCCCGATCCTTCAAGCCGTTGCTGAAACGGGTAAAGGCCTCCTGATCATCGCTGAAGATGTCGAAGGCGAAGCGCTTGCCACACTCGTCGTCAACCGCATCCGTGCTGGACTCAAAGTTTGCGCTGTCAAAGCCCCGGGTTTTGGCGACCGCCGCAAGTCGATGTTGGAAGACCTAGCGATCTTAACCAAGGGCCAAGTCATCTGCGAAGAGCTTGGCATGAGCCTCGAGTCCACAACGATCGAGCAACTTGGACGTGCTAAGAAGATCACCGTCGACAAAGAGAGCACCACCATCGTAGAAGGAGCTGGCGACAAAAAAGCAATTGAAGAGCGAGCGAGCCTCATCAAGCGCCAAATCGAAGAGTCAGACTCAGATTACGATAAAGAAAAGCTTCAGGAAAGACTCGCGAAGCTCGTGGGTGGCGTCGGTGTCATCCGTGTAGGTGGCTTCACTGAAGTCGAGATGAAAGAGAAAAAAGACCGTGTGGACGATGCCCAACACGCCACCCAGGCTGCGATTGCAGAAGGGATCGTTCCTGGTGGAGGAGTTGCCTACATCCGCTGCGTCGAAGCTCTCAACAAACTCGCGAGTGAACTCGATGGAGATGAGAGAACAGGAGTTCAAATCATTTCCAAAGCACTCTCTGCTCCCCTAAAGCAAATTGCAAGGAACGCAGGAGTCGAAGAGTCGCTCATTCTAGAGAAAGTCCGTAGCCTACCTACGAACGAAGGGTATAACGCTCTAGATGATCAATTCGTAGACATGTTCAAGGCTGGAATCATCGATCCAAAGAAGGTGACACGGACCGCTCTTGAGAATGCCGCATCGATTGCCTCCCTTCTCCTCACCACAGAAGCCCTCATCACAGAGGTTCCTGAAGAGAAGCCAGAGCCAGCGATGCCACAAATGGAATACTAAAAAATAAGGAGTGAGCCCCATTTTCAAATAAAGTGGGGCTAATTCAAGAATGAAAAAGTTTTTCTGCGGATTCCTACTTCTACTCGCACTCGTGTTTGCAGTCCTTTGGACCATGCAAACCTCATTTGCTGAAGATTTCCTGACCCGCCAACTCGGAACTCCGGTTCAACTCGAAAGCGCCCGCCTCGGCTTTGGCGGCGTCACTCTTCGGGGGCTCGAGATGAACGATCCCAAGCTGAAATTTCAAGCGACCATTGAAAAACTCTTCATCAACGTCGACTATAGCAGCCTTTTTGAGCAGACACTTGTTTTCCCGCTCATCCAAGCAGATGGGGTCTCCCTGACCACTAGCCTCCCAAAAGTCGCCCTCAACAGCTTGGATGAAGCTTCCACAGCTCTCGCCAAAGCCACCAGTTTAGAAAAACAGCCCTCCACTGAGGAGGAGCGCTCTGTTTTGATCAAAAAACTGCAGTTTTCTAGACTCTCCGTGACGATGAATAACCCAATTCCCCTCCTGAAGCTCCCAGGCCTTTCAGCAGAAATTGGCCACCTAGAGCTCAAGGATCTCCGGAGCGAAGAAGCGCTCCTCGCCCAAGCCTTACTCACGACGATTTTAAAGGCAGTTCAACCCACTAAACAGTAAGATTTAAAGTAATTCTTATATTAAGATAATAATTAAAATATTTACTTTAATTCAAAAATAGCATATAATATTAGTCTATGATAACGATATTATGTGCATTAATTACGCTTTTTAGCCCTTTTCAGCTCTATTCGAGTCCGAATGAGAGACTCTTATCAGGAGCCGATCAGCTAGCGAAGCCGACCGATGAAAGCATCTACCTCATCGAGCAAAAGCGCTATTTCCACTCCTCGATCTCGCAAGGGATGGATGAGCTCCATGCAGAGGCACTCACACTCCTTCCACCGACTCCCGACCTCCTTCGTAAGCAGATCCATATCCTTCAAGAGAGCCTCGAAAAAGCATCGACCTCCCTCACCGTCGATGAAACTCTACGTTGGCAGATTTGGAGCCTCGGTGAGTCGCTCAAGATGGCCAAAAATCTCAACAGCCTCTCTACAACTCAGGAAGAAGAGGCCTATTCTACTCTTGAAGAAGCGCTCTCAACCTACGCCCGTGTAAAAAAAGAGATCGCCCACTCACTTCGACAAGAGCGTGAACCTCTCATCCGAGAGCTCGCCCTTCTAGCAGAAGAAAGCGATCAGCTCGCTGAATATGCCGAAGAATTCGAGAACCGACTTGGCATCCGACCGTGGCCAAAAGACAAAGAGCGCTGTGCATCCACAGCGAGGGCTGTGCTTCTCTATTACGCAAAAAAACACCGCTTTGACAAAGACCTCAAAGAAGTCATCCCACCTCCTACCGCCCGTGTACGCGCCCTTAAAAGAGAGATTTTAGCGCACGCGAATAGCGAAGAGAACTGGCTCTACCTTGCAGATAGCATCCGCTTTGATCATGTCTTTATCATCGTACAAAGCCAGACCCACTTCCGCGTCCTCCAGAGTTTTGTAGGGAACTATTCCCTCGCTGCTGAAATTGCAGAGTCGAAGGAGATGACACTTTCTGAGTTACTAGCCTTTATGGATAAACTAGAAAAGATTGATCAAAGTGAAGAGTGGAATGACGAAATCGATGCCCTCTTTGAGGAGATCTTTTACGCGCGAGCTCCTAGACCCATCACACGTGAGTTTAGCAAGAAATCCCCGGATCTCCGCTACTCTTCTCTACCTCTTCTCCAGTCGTAAGAAGCACTTTGCCTAGATACCCGGCTTTCAAAGTAGTACAGTCGTAATAGGTTCCTTTCTCAGGTTTATAACCATAAGCCACACGGACGGCACCATTTGGTTTGATCTCACGGACTGTCGCCATCCAAAACTCTTTCCTGTGCGTAACATGGAAGGGAAGGGCGACGACCCGTTCCCCAACCTGAAAAGCTCCCGACGTAGAAAAGATCGCTGAGACGCCAGAGGGTGGCTCACGCCAATGGGCGTGCAGCTTAGAAATCGCTGTTTCAGGGAAGAGAATCGTGTGCTCAAAGGGCTTACCATTTTGGACTAAAGCCTCAATCCGGGTCGCCTCATCTAGAAGAGGGGTCTCCTTAAGCTTTCGTTGGACAACACTCCTCAATGGTAACTCTTCCAAGGATTGAAGAGCTCGGCGTGCCCCCAAATCTGCGGAAGCCATGAGTTCCATCGCCCCTCTCATAGCTGTTGTAGCACGGCCATCAACAACGAGGGCGGCAAAATCGCGCATCACACCAGAGGAAGAAGCTGCTATTCGCAGCTCAGGACTGCTACAATGCCCAAGGACAAGAGCTCCAATTTCAGGAGGTAAGCTGTATATACCAGTCGGAATACCCATGGGCATTATTATACCCGATGGAGGGATAATTTTAATAGCGAACTAAAATTTTAATTCCCAGGGTAGTTTTAAAGCCTCCTAAGCCAACTTAAAAGAACGTAACTGTACGCTCGCATTTTCCGATCGTACGTACAGGCTCAAATTTGCAGAGTTCTGCCATCACTAAAATTTGATTTGCCTTGAGATCGAGCTCTCTCTGCTCGGCAGGATCGTCAACAATAGGCCGCTCCACTGAACTGACGTTCGTGGCAGTTATTACACCCTCACTATCACTCTCCACATGAACTTTGTAGGTGAGTTGGCCAGTTACCTCGTGTTCAGGGACAGCATGCGCTTCGTCAAGAGAGAGTAAGTTACCGCTTTCATCAAAAGCGGGATTTTGAAAAACCCTCACGTGATCTGAAGTAACTCGTGTTTTTCCATCTTCATCTGTTTTCATCGCAATTTCCAATTTGGATAGAGTGTTATTGTGCTTTAGACGAAAACCCAGAGCCTGCTTAGGTAGAATCTCTGCAATTCCTCCACTGTTCTGAAACGACTGTGTGAAGTGATTTAGCCCGACTCGCAACGCCTTCCCCTCCTTATGAAACTTCCCCTCCTCTTGAAATATGGGATTCGTTTCAAGTGACTTGAGTAGAACTGCCAAAGCTTGTCCTGGAGACACCTCAGCAGGTTCTTCACCTACTTCTGCTTTAAAAGTGTTAATTATTATATCTCCAAGACTAGACTCAGCATCATACATAACTGTTTTAAGACCAAGATGGTCCACCATTGTCTCTAAAACTTGACTTAGTTCTTCGTAGTTCACTCGACCGTGCGTTTTATCTAAAAAAGCATTTAGTTTTTCCTCTACTATTTTCTTTTCCCTCCGTTCTTCGTCCCCTAATTCTTGGTCCTCTATTTCTATGTAATCTGAGCGTTTTGGAAATCTGCCCATAGCCTTAAATTCCTCACGGATATCTTCTGGCAATATACCCGTTTCTAAAAATGCCTCGTGGGTACCTTCTGGTAATGCAAACCTTTCTAGAAATGCTTCCCGGATATCTTCTTTCACTGCAACCGTATCAAAAATTCTATCCCTTGTGCTTTGAAGAATATCTTCGCCATCTTTATTTAAAACGCTAGTTCCTCGACCACGTATAAAGCGAACATAATCCTGTGGAAGCGTGGCTGTTCTTGAAGCACTTCCTTCTGAAGACAAATCAGAGATTCCAATAACGATGGAATTAAGATTGTCCTTTGTGAAGTGTTGATATTTCGCTGTGTTTTTAAAGAACTCATTTGATGTAATCTTCATAACAGCTTCTTCTTTCGCCTCCAACATTTCATCCACTCTTGCATCTATCTCGAGACGGTCTCTCTCGTACTCTGCAAATCCCTTAAGTATGTTAGCTGCAATACCTGCACCCATTTTTGCATCGCCAGCACCTTCATTTCTAGCCCACTTTACGACGCGCTTCACTGTTTTTTGAACTTTCTTATCGACTTCTTTGATGGTGACACTTCCATCTAGAACTTTGGCCGCTTGTTCAAAAACTTCGATGTGTGTTTTATGTTCCTCCCCAGTGAGTTTTATGGGATTTAGAGCAATTTCACCAGTCTTCTTATTAATACTGAGATTGAAGTGGTCCTTGATACGTGTATCACTAACATCTTTAAAGAGCTGAGTCAGGGGAGGTGTATGAACACCACCTATATCGCCTGGAGTAAGCATAATTCCCTCCTTGTTTACCTAAGAAGAAAAGCATCAAGCGTGCCAACGAGGAAATTAACCTGGATATTTCATAAGAGATTTAAAAAATGGGACAAAAAGCTCGATAAATTTGACATAAATTCCTCTCTGGAAAGGGTCTTGCACCCTTTCTAAGAGGGAGTTTGGTTGGAGTTGCCGAATAGCCTTTTGCGGCAGTTTTACGAATGCTTTTAAAATAGTAGATTAAGTGACGATACCCTTGTAAACGAGCCGTTTTTCTGGGTCTAGGGTGACAAGACTGCCCTCTTTGAGGATGTGGCAGGCATCATCTGCTCGGACAATGGCAGGTTTGTTAAGCTCAGCTGCTTCACGGAGGAGGATCTCTGCCGACTGCGTATCTTCAACATGATTTTGTAGAATCGCTCCTCGAGCATTTTCCAAGAAGGGGCGGTACTCCTCTGAGAAGCGCGTGAGGACGAGAATCTGGTCGCGGACCTGATAGGGCTCCACATATTCAAGAGAAAAGAGGATGGTGACATTCCCCCACGCCATCTCACCACGTCCCCCCTCACCGCGGACGAGGACTTCACCAATACTTTCAACCATCATGGTATTGGTCGTCCCTTCAAAACCGAAGGGTCGCCCTGCCGTCACAACGACCAGGTCACCAAAGGAGACGATCCCCTTTTGGAGAGCGAACTGGCTAATTTTTTCAAAAGCTTCGTCCACCGTATCTGGCTCGGGACAGTAATGAGGAATCACTCCCCATAAAAAAGCCATCTGGTGGAAACATTTCTTGGACGGAGTGAGTGCGACGATCGGCATCTGTGGTCGCAATCTTGATAGGAGAGCGGCTGTAGTTCCGCTTTTGGTCAAAGCAAAGACGGCTTTCGCATCTGAACTGTAGGCTGTCTTCACTGTTGCGAGAGTCACAGAGAGTGGAACGTTGTGATAAACGATACTCGCGTGGTGATCAAAGAAGTCGCGGTATTGAAAATCGGCCTCAGTCTCTTGAGCGATCGACTTCATGACCTGAACCGCCTCAATCGGAAATTTACCCACAGCCGTTTCCGCGCTGAGCATCACTGCAGAGGTCGAATCGTAGATGGCATTTGCCACATCGGATGTTTCAGCACGTGTCGGGCGCATGTTGGAGATCATTGACTCCAGCATGTGTGTTGCTGTCACGGCGGGTTTCCCTGAGATACAGCTCTTGCGGATCATCATTTTTTGAAGGCGTGGCACCTGCGTCAAAGGAACTTCGACTCCCAGGTCACCACGTGCAACCATGATTCCATCAGCCACATGTAGGATGCTTTCTAAGTTATCGACGCCCATGCGATTTTCAATCTTGGCGATCACCCAAACATCGGTCTTTCCCTCTTCATGGATCAACTCTTTCACAGAGATGACATCTTGTGCAGTGCGGACGAATGAAGCTGCGACGATATCCACATCCTGACGGCATCCGAAGCGGATGTCTTCGATATCTTTTTCACTCATCACGGGGAGGTCAAGATGCACATCGGGAATATTCACCCCCTTGCGGCTGCGGATGATTCCCCCATGATCGATCTGGACGGTCACCCCTTCGGGGCCGGTCTTGGTCACATGAGACGAGATGTAGCCATCATCAAAGAGGACCTTCGTTCCGACTTCTAACTGGTCAAGGACAGATTCGGGAACAAGCGCGACTCGCTCCTCGTTTCCTTCGATCCGTTCACCTTGAAGGAGCCACTCCTGCCCTTTCCGGAGAAGACACTCACCCCCCTGAATACGGCCAATGCGGATTTCCGGCCCCTTAGTGTCGAGCATGATGGCAAGGGGCGCGTTCATCTCATCGCGCACCTCCTTCAGCATCTGGATGACCGGTTCATGCTCTTCATGAGACCCATGACTAAAGTTCAGGCGCGCCACATTCATCCCTGCCGCGATCAATTCAGCGATCTTCTCTTTGGTAGAGACGGAGGGTCCAATCGTGCAAATGATTTTGGTTCGTGTCCACATAATATAGTGACAAGATAATTAAAAAACCCCCTGAATGCAAGGACTTTAATTATCTTGTTAGGCCCCCTCTTGATTTATTACACACCGGTTGTTATGAGGAGGTTTGGAGGTCCTAATGATAAAAAATCTCGCTAAGTCGCTATCCCCTACTGTCCCGAGCACCCCTGCATCTTGGCAGAAACCAGGAGTGAAGTTACTCGGAGCTAGCCACGCTCTACCTGTGGCCTTTCCTAAATTCGAAGCGTCCTCCTCGCCACGCAGCCTAAGTGAGCGTGTTAGAATGGGTTATAGCAGTCGATAAACTCAGCAGAGAGACCCATCTCTTTCTGAAGCCATTCAGCTAAAGCCTTGGGACCCACCCGTTCTGTGGCGGAGTGTCCGAGTGCGTAAAAATGGACCTTCTCCTCAAATGCCATCGACCATGCCGGTTCGTCATAGTTTCCAGAGACCATGGCATCGACACCTTTCTTTGCCGCTTCACTCAAAAACTTCCAACCTCCTCCAGAGACAATCCCGATCGTGTCGATTTGCTGAGGGCCCCCGAGCGCAACAGCGGCGGAGTGAGTATAGTACTCTTCAAGTTTGGATTGGAGCTCCTCTCCAGAACAGGGAGCGACCTTCCCTTTGACTCCGATGAAGAGTCCATCCACTTCACCAAACGGCTCGAGCTCCGTCATGCCCAGCTGCCTTGCCGCGTAGGCATTGTTCCCAATTTCGAGGTGGGCGTCCATGGGCAGGTGATACCCTAAAAGAGAGATTCCCTCGTCTAAAAGAAGTCGAATCTTCTCTCTCTTAGAACCTTGTATGCGTGGATCCTCTCCTTTCCAAAAAAGGCCGTGGTGGACAATCAGGCAGTCGACCCCTCTCTCCTTCGCCTCCTCAAGCGTCTCTAGGTTTGCAGAGACGGCCGTGGCGATTTTTTTAACCTCTTCTCTTCCTTCGACTTGCAACCCATTCGGGCAATAATCTCGAAAGCTACCAGGCTGATACAGCTGGTCCAGCTGCTGACAAAGCTCTTGTAAAGTAATCACATTCAACTCCAATATGAGAAAAAAATAACTATAACAAATCATGACAATTTCCAGCAGAGACAAAGTCGCTAAAGCCAAGGAGGCAGCAGGTCAACAGGCAGCCCAATGGGTGCAGGAAGGGATGTTGGTTGGGATCGGAACAGGCTCCACAGCCGCATTCTTCATTGACCACCTCGCAAAGCGCGTTCAAGGGGGCCTTAAAATCCAGGCCGTCGCCACCTCTATCGAATCCGAAGAACATGCACGTCGTGTGGGCATCGAAATCCTTTCGATCGACGAGATCAGCCGCATCGACCTCACTGTAGATGGTGCTGACGAAATCGATCTCAAAAAGCGGATGATCAAAGGTGGTGGTGGTGCTCTTCTTCGTGAGAAGATCGTGGCAAGCAACAGCGATGAAATGGTCGTGATTGTCGATGACGAGAAGTGCCACGACGAACTTGGCGGCGTAAAACTCCCTGTTGAAGTCGCTCCCTTTGGAGCACAGCTCACTTTAAAGAAGATCACACGCCTAGGGCTTCAAGCAAACTTACGCGAAAATGAAGAGGGCTCGCTTTACCTCACCGATAACCATCACTACATCATCGACATCGAACCGAGTGACTCTTTTGCAAAGGCGGAAGAGCTTGAGGAGCGCCTGAAAGCGATACCGGGCGTTCTGGAGACCGGATTCTTCATTCAAATGGCGGGCCGAGTGATCGTCGGGCATGCCGATGGAACCGTGGAGATCCGCACATGAGCGTTTTGTCTGAACTCGTCCTCCTCTCTTTTGAAAAAGTCATGCAGACTAGGGCCTATACGGTCATTGTCCTCGGCACCGAAAAGAAAAAATTTGCCATCTACACCGACCCCTCCACAGGTAAAACCCTCCAGCTTTTTTTGACAGGCACAGAGAAGCCAAGACCCCTCACGCACGACATGATCAACTCGCTTCTTGGCGCTGCTGAAATCCGGGTCATGCAGGTCGTGATCTATGACATCCAAGACACCATCTACTTTGCCCGCCTCTTCGTGGAGCAAATGAACGGCGATATCCGACACATCATCGAGATCGACTGCCGACCCAGCGATTCGATCATCCTCGCTTTGATGCATAATGCCCCGATTTTCTGTACAAAAGAAGTGTTGGAAAAAACGGTTCCTTTAGAAGAGTAAAATCTAGACAATCACAGAAGAACTCTCTGGTCTAAACATTTGCTCGACCCAGTTTTCCAGAATGACTTAGGATTCAGATGGAGAATTTAAGGTTTCCTTAGACCGGAAGCTACTTGTTTTGGATAATTGACTTGTAATGTTAAGAACAAACCGACTCTATTGATCCTAACTCTTTTTTCGCTTCATAGAGTTTAATGTCATCTAAGGGGGATGCCCTAAACAGAACTTGCCTGACCATATCGCGATGATGGTCGTTTTCTAGATCTACCTCGAGTTGTCGGCCCAGAATCTCTCTAGCCCTCTTATAAGTGTCTTGAATTTCTTGTTGTCTTCGTTCTTCCTCCTTTTTTGCATTCCACTCAGCTTGCCTCCTAGTCCTTTCTCTTTCCAAACGCTCTCTCTCATAGTATTCTGAGCACTTTTTTTGGTATCGCTCATCTGCTTTTTTTTCTTTTTCTTCGAATCGAGTTTTATGATCTTCTACCATATCCTCACAATGGGAACAATTCCGAGGATGCAGTTCCGGTCCAAAACGATTTTCAAAATAAGTTTTAAGCTCTTCATATGTAAAAATTCTATAAGACAGAACCAAAAAATACTCAGAGCTTATATCAGCAAAATTTCTAGAATTAACTGAAAGATGAAAAATGTGAGCACTGATGTGATCTGCTCGGTAGAGACTTTTTCTCGCATCATTTATGCGACTTTCCACTTCAGCAAATAGATCCTGTTCTGGAATTGTTTCGCGCATGGGAAAGGGGTAGAAAGATTCAAAAGTGGGCTTGGGAAAAGTGGGAAAGGCAGGAAGATAGGAGGTCAAGGACTTTGGCTCTCCAACATGAACCAAGGAACCTCTAGCACGTGCAATACGCGGAAACCGCATATTGAACTTTCTTGGGTTTAAGTTACAACTTGCAACCGCTTGCGTTCTTGCGGCCATTATATTTATCCTGTCGCCTTCGTAATTCACTTCTTCACTATCTTCCAGCTCTCTACCAAAGATAAGTGTATATAAATGGTCTTTCAAATCATCGTTTACATAATCAATGAAAAACCCAGGAAAACTCTTTTCTAGCTGATCTCTCAATAGGGGTCGAAAAGAGTGTGGATGCTCATTTCCATTTGCCGGATTGGCTAAATACCGGAGAACAATATTTTTCAATTCTTTATATGTAGAGGAGTTGTTCTGGACCTCTCTTGCGAAAGCGTCAACACGGCGCCTTCCACGCCAACCATGAGAGTGGGAGAAAGACCAGCAAGAGCTGTTGTATTTTTTGTATATCTCAGCAGTTACACGAATCACCTCGATTAAAACTTCCTTTAAGTGCCGATCATCTCCTCGGGGAAATGCTTCAGACGGGGTGATTCGTGAGTGATTTTTATTTCGACTGTCGTCACCAGGCTCTTCTAGAGGTAAACGGGTATGATCTAGGGTTGTTACGAGTCGATTTACGAAGTGACTTGTTTCAGAAGAGATCATGATAGATTTTTCCCTCACATTGATTTCTATAGTTTAAGAAAAAACTTAATACATAACAATCGAAAATGGAATAGTCTTTTTTGAACTGCCCCAAAAATACGACCTGTAACGATTTAGAGGTTCGTATAAAATTGACCTTTCCCCCAAAAATAGTGCATTCCTTATCCATGAAATCTAAAGTCCAACACTGTTTCATCCCCCTAATAAGCCCCTCTGTCTTCCTGGCTCCCGTCACCCTCTTTCTCCCGCTTCTTCAAACTCACCCAAGTTTATTGATCGGCGATATCCGACACATCATCGAGATCGACTGCCGACCCAGCGATTCGATCATCCTCGCTCTGATGCATAATGCTCCGATTTTCTGTACAAAAGAAGTGTTGGAAAAAACGGTTCCTTTAGAAGAGTAGTCTTTATTCATAAAGAAACAGAGTGTATCCTGTTTCTTTACTATGAGCGTTCAAAATAATCCTTTAGTTTCTTCTCCCCATTCCCCAATAGTCCGTTCGGGAACCGACACCTTTTTACGAATCCGCGAGCTCCTTCGAAAAATTGGAGTTGTGGATGAAAGAGGATTTCCCATTCCGGAGCTTCATGAAGTCGCTCTTCCTCCCCTTCAGGATAGTGAAGTCGAGCGTCTTCATGCGATGTTAGATACTCCAATAAGAGGGTATGATAAAACGGGTGTCACCCACGTCAACACCTCAGTTCGCGCCATCCTCGGAGACTTGATGCTACACTTCCCAGAAGCTCCGATTTCGGTACAGGGGAGCTATCCTTTTACAACTCTCGGAACCCCCTATCTACTTAGAGCTCTTGGATACGCCATCAACCATCTTATCCAAAAGCAAGCCATAGCGACACCTAGCAGAGAGATCCTCGTCGAATTGCGTGGTGAAATTGAGGGAATGACACTTCGTCCTGCGAACGATACCGACCATAAAATCCGCCTACCCGTCACAGACTCCCCTTCAGACAATCTCAGAGCCGTTGTCCAAGTCGCACAAAGGATCATTGAATTTCTCGTTCAACACCCACATACACAATGGAGTCCTGACCACAGGACCTGGGAAAAAGCTTGTGGAAGCCTCAGAACAAAAAGGTTTGTCCCCGTCCCTTGCCCCCCTAACCTTCTACAAACTCGTCTAATGGAAACGTTTTTTCCGGATAAGTTTGCACAAAGCCGCGATCCAGATGACCCAACACTCATGAGTTTGTATCGATTTGGAGACCATGATTTTGTGTCCGTTTCAACACTCAGCCGTCAAGCGAGCCCTTTCACTAGCGGAGACTGGACACTAGCTGAAGCCCCGTTTATCCGAAGACAGCATGAAGCAGAGGTGCGACCTATGGGCTCCGTCGCTGGTGGATGGGCCACGCTTCTTGACTCTATCCAAGGATATTCGCGCCTCTCAGAGGGCGAGGCAACAGTAGAGCCATCCGATCTCCGGCGCGCACTTGTCGATAGAACCCATGGTTGGTCTCCCCCGACGAATACCCAAGAAAAGGCCCTTGTCACTGCCTTTCTTGGTAACCCAAAAATTGGAAACCATGCCAATGACGTCGTGAAGTACGTCGCGAATGAGTTACGTCTCGCCAGCACCCATCTCAACACCCTTAAAGATGAATTCACTTACCTCCTGATCAACGCCCTATTGATTCTAAAACCGCACTACGATGAAGAGGTCTTACTTGGCGCCATTTTAAACCGAAAAGAAGATTGGGAAAAACATCCCCTAGGATGGCTCTTTCAACAGCTCATCGACAGGAAATTGAACCTCGATCAGCTTCACCAATTTTTGGTCCTTGTCTCAGGCCTCTCAATTCTCAGCCCCTATCACCAGCTCCATTTTGAGAGTGAAAACTACCTATTCGAGTGGCCCAGAAGCCTTTACACTTCCATCCCACCCTACCATGGAATGATAGACTGTGCACCACTCGTCCCGCTTCTTCCTTTCCTCTCCCCTCCTTACGGAGAACCGAAACATCTTCCAACAGGAAACCCACCCTCGGCTCTACTTGAGCAGTGGCTTGTCATGTCTGAACAGCTGGCTCAAAGGGAAGCCACTCGTTTCCAAGGTATACAACTCTATCTTGGAGTTGCTTCAATTCAGCCAGATACCCATGCACCGAGTGAAGTCCTGCTTGCGCTTCCCTATCTGAAAGCGGATCCTCTTCTTCAAAAGGTTTTTGTTCACATACCTTGGTATGAGTCCGTTCAAAGAAAAGGACTCAGCCCTGATATGAAGGGTCTTTATACGCTCATCAGAGCGAAAGATGAACGGTATCACAGAGACATTCAATCTCGATTCAATTCAGCTAGGCAACCGCAAAAAATGCACATCCTCAGTGTCGCTCAAAAAGAAAACCCCCATCTGGCTCTTTTACTTGCAAGATCCATGATGCCTAAATCGAAAAACCGTCGCTACTACGAGCATGGAGTCAACGCGGCACTTCAACTTCAAGACTCCGAGGGCATTCTGGCAGCGATTCAGTTCATCGAAAAGGCAGTCAAGGCGTCCATCGGACTGAACTTAAAACCTGAGACACTTCTTCGAAGAGCAGCAGCTGTTCTGCATGGAGATCCCTTCTTTTCTTTTGTTCAATCCCTTGAAAAGGTCCTCAACGAACGTCTCTCCACAGCCCAACTTTGTGAAGCGGCGGCAACAGTGATGCAACAGCCCCACCACCTCTCTGCCGCTTGCTTACCTCTTCTGTTAAGAGTGATTGAAGGTGCAGAGAGTTCAACCTCAATTTCCATCCTGCACGCAGCAGAATCGACCATTCAAAGGTGGATCCAAGAGTCAGACGCTTTACTAGACCTGCTCATGGAGCTGACTCGACTTCCTCACTGTCCGATGCGCAGAAGGCTTCTTTCCGAAGGGGTCGAAAGACTTTTTAGAGCCAACAAAGAACCGGGGGCAGAGATCCTCCACGATCTTTTAACGCTTGTAGAAGCAGATCCCCCCTACCTAAATGTGGAGACAAGACGCCGTGTTCTAACCCACTATGTGGAGCTGGCTTCAGTCACTAAAATTTCTTTTGAAGTGACCCTCTCGTTGCGCTTTCTACAACAATTACTAAGACACCAAGAGGTCACAACCTCTTTTTCAAGCTATAATGGGATCTCTTCAAGATTCCCGCTTTCAGAGAGTGGAGAAGTGTTATCTTTTGAACACGCTAGCCGTCTTCCACCTGGAATTTTTGGACTCACCGTTCGCCTTGCACTCTCTACCCCCCTTCCTAGAGATTTCATCGCACACCTCTTGAATCCTGAAGCTCTCTTAACAGAAAAAGTCCTTAGCGAGATGGTTGATTTTTTCTGCTCGAATCCGCCGGTGGAGGAGTGTGACCAGCTTCGTCAACGTTATCAATGGATTCCTAAATCCCTTCCAAACGGCAGAGCGCCTCTGCGCAGTGCTCTAGTTGCCGCACAACCCTGTGATGAGCTCCTACACCTCTCTCAAATCCATCATATGAAGAGAAGTGCAGCTGTCGCCGCTTACAAAAGAGCTCTTTCAAGCAATCCAGCAACGGCAGCAGCTCTCTACCTAGATATTCTGACATTCCATCCAGACATTCCACACAAAGATCAGTGGATTGGATTTCTAAAACTTGTGGAGGGCTCAGAGGATCGAGTGGAACCAAAGGTTCTTCTAGAAATCTACAACATCTTAAAAATCCGTCTTCCAAAGGAGCCCCTCAATGGAAAGTCAAAAGCACTCTTTTTGAAATTTTTAAAGACCTGTCGCGACAAGTGTTCTCCTGCAGACTTTATCAATGCATGTGGCGGAGTTAACCTGCTCCCTTTTACCGAACTTGAATCGCTTGTCGACTATATGGTTCCCGAGCTCTGTTCCCTCTCTTTGCCCCCTGCTCTCGACATCCTTTTTAAGCTGCTGGATACAAGACTCATCACAGCTTGTCACCCACAACTTCTCATTCTGATCCCGTCTCTTCTTCTAGATAGAGAAAAGCCCTCAGAAGAGAGAGTCTGGAGAGTGGCGAAGGCACAGCGAGGCACTCTTCCAGGTGATGTTGAAGCCTCCTTAAAGAGGGCACGACTCAAGGGTGTAGAAGAAGTTAAAGATCTATTCCTCACTCTTGAAGAAACAGCCACACACTTCATCGAACAAGCAGAAAGAGCCACAGGCGACGGAAACTACACTGAAGCACTTGAATTCCTAAGAAAAGCGGCTAAATATTGCAAAGTCACACCCGACTCACCGCTAGCTGTAAGAGGGATGAACCTTCTTTTCTCTATTGCAGGGTGCGCACCGGCACAACTGGAACCCCTTCTCCAATCACCACTACTCCGAAACCTTGTCGTTGAAGAACAGGACTACTTTGACCTTACGGGACGTGTGATGGTTGGAACACGGGGAACAGAGGTTACAGGAGTCTACATCACAAAGTTGTCGACCCTTCTTCCACCCAATTCGGAAGAACAGATCCACGCTTTAGTTGACATTCTTCTTAGCACGGAGAGTGGACCGTTACTTAAGATCGCTGCAGCACATTTTGCAGAAATTTCTGCCCTACTCACGCCCCATCAGTTCCTCCAATTCCTATTGAAGCTACTCAATAATAAACAGACCCCTCCATTATTAGAAGACCAGCTCAAATCGATTCTCAGTTGGATGCTAGAATTTTACAATGAAGAAGAGGAGTTGGTAGAAAACCTGTGGGATCACTTAAAAAGTGGAAGCCTTTACTCATCTAAAGAGAAACGAGATTTCCTATGGAACACTTTAATCCTCCAAGTCAGAAAGAAAAATTCCTCCATCGTGGCGAGCAAACTCTCAACACTTTTGAAAGACAATCAAGTTTTATCGCTTGAAGAAGCAGAAAGAGCTCTTAAAAGCTTCGAAGAAGTTCAAGAAACTGACTCTCGCAGGCGTGTCGGAAGCGTGCTTCTTGGTAAACTCGCTGAATTAGAGAATGCTCCCGAATGGTTGGGAAGGTTCTTCTGTTTACTAAATCCTGCCACTGATTTTGTTTTAGCCTCTAAAGTCATACAACAGCCCTCCTTTAGTAAGTATTGCATCGACCCCTCGGTGATCGGAAGATGGCTGGATGAATGGGGACAAGGGCTAGATAAAAGTGAACAACAAGGCCCCAAAGATCTTGAGGCCTGGTTGGCGCTATGGATCGAAGAAAATCGCCCCCTAGACCTAAGGAAATGCCATTTGGCTCTCGGCTGTTCATCTGCAACCATTAGAGAGGTAGGAGACAGGACATTAAGAGATCAGGTACTCAAAACACCAGACTCCTTTAGAGCAGCAGATCTTTTACCACACATCGATGCACTCTCTGCTGAAACACGAAGAGCCATATCTACAAAAATCCCCCATTTGAAAGAAGAAAAAAACCTGCTGAAAGAATTGCAACTCCTTCTCAAACTCCTGCAATCGGGGAACTACACCACCACCTTCCCAAGAGTGGCCATCAGTAGACTACGATCCAATGATTCTTTATTTAATATGGAGGTGTTCCAGACCCTTGCCTTTACTGCACTCAACCATTTCCTGGAGCAGGATCCCGATTCCATCCCCCTTGAGATTTTCCACTTCCTCGACTATCTTTTAAAAGATGAAGAGAGTTGTCGAAAGTTAGAGGGCCGTACAAAACCTCAAGAACAGCTCAACATCCTCTATAGAAAACTCCTCTCTCGCTCCTACTTTGGAATGGGAGCCTATCTATTTCCCCATGTCTCTCACCAACTCAAAAAACTCGCTTCTGCTCACAAACTTCCTCTATTGGATTTCGAAACTCTACAGTTGCTGATCGTGATTTTCGATCGTTTCGTCGATCCAGGAGACACGACAGAGAGATTGGGAATCTTTGTTCAAATTCTTGAACTCATGCGGAACCGAAAAAAAACTCAAATCCTTACACAAGAAGCCCGAAGTGCTTACATCGATTTTCTCAAATCCCTCTCGGAGTTTGAAATTCTAAAGCGTCTCGCCAGCTTACCACGCGCCATGGAGTATGCAAAAACAGCGGGCGGAAATGTGCTTGCAGACCAACTCGTTGAAGCTTGGATTCAGAGCTGTGACGCTTTCACTTCAGCAGTCCGAGGTAAAACCGCCTCCTCCTATCGCGAGTGTGAATCCTTATTTAAACACGCCTCAGAACCCTTAAAGGCTTCCGCTGAGTTCTTTCTTCGAATCATACAGTTTCATCAGAACCCAATAGGCGAGAAAGCCCGCCAACTGACGGTCGATTTCATCACCAGGTTCAAAGAAGGTAAGCCTTTGCATTTTGGATGTTGTCGAGCTGCTATTGGCTTTATCATGAACTTCGCTTTTCCTAGCAACTCAAGACTTGCCGTGATTGAGGTGATCCGCCTTTTTTGGCGCAAAGGTTACCCCCATCATCAAGAAACTCCAGAACGCCTGATCGATATGATGGAAACGCTCTTTTCTGCTGATATAGGCGTTGAATTTTTTCACCATCGAGAGAATTTCGAAGTCTTTGAGCAAGTCGGTGAAGTGCTCATCGAACACTTTAATGAAAAGGAAGTGCTTACCGAAGAAGAGATTGAACTCGCTCGAAAGCTCTCAGAGATGATTGTCACCTACCGAGCTCAAAAAACTCCCTGGAATGTTTTACTCATTCGACTCCTTTCCTCTATCACTTGTCATCGCTCGTTTGGACCCCACCTTGAAACACCTCTGTACCACCTGGAAATCAGTTCTCTTCAAGCTGCACCAAGTTCCCGCGAAGCCCATTCAACCGAAGACCACGAAGCATTCTATAGACTGATCGAGCGTCTTGTTCATTCAAGGCAACCTTCCGCTCTTGCCCATACCCTTTTCCTTTTGACGCAGTTCCCGAGCTACTTACGCTCATCCCACCCTTCTACTGCACTCTCCTTCTTAGGCAGAGTCAAGTCATGGATGAATGAGAAGTTCTGTGAAACTCAAACTCAAAAGTCTCTTCATCCGCAATTTGTGGAACAAGCCGTCGACATTCTCTCCGAATTGGGTGATTATGTGGAATCAGATAAAGCAACATTTCTACAGATGGCAATTTCAACTCTTGAAGGACTCATCACTTCAGATATGTCGACCCATCGTGGCAACAGCTCAATCACCCACTCCAAGCTCTTTGAAATTTACCACGGCCTTCTAGAAGAACTAAGAGATGAAATAGGCCTCTGTTCAGAATTCTTCGAAAGAGTTGCCGCCTACACCGCACTTCTATCCAACCCTGAGTGTCTGGATTTCTTTTTTGCAGAGAGGACGGTCAACCCGAAGCTCTGTCAACTACTTGAGAAGCACTTTTCTCTCACACTCGTTCCCTGCAGTGAAGAGATGCTGGAGAGTCAAAAAGCCTCCTTTGAAGAGCAGCTCCGCCTTTTCCATCTCCGTTTGCCAAATGATGAAATAGAGACTTTTTTAAGATCGACGATCCAGCTCATGTCCGAAACAACTTTCGTAACAACCTCTCCGGTAATCCGTGCAATTAAAGCCACTTTAAAGATAAAATAGTGGCATGCAACAGGAACGTTTTCAATGCCATGTCGCCGTCTGCCTCCTCCTTTTTCAAGAGAATCAAGTCCTTTTAATGAAAAGAGCTAATACCGGCTATGGAGATGGCTTTTGGGCAGCTCCAGGCGGGGGTATCGATGGGAGCGAGCCCGCCTCTCAAGCACTTGTTAGAGAAACAAAAGAGGAACTGGGGATTGACGTCCGTGTAGAGGATCTGAAGTACTCATCGACTCTCCATATCGCAGGAACTCAAGAGAACCCGAATGAGATTGTTCTCTTTATCTTCTCAACTGACCGATATACAGGTGAGATCAAAAACTGTGAACCCGATAAATGCGACGAAATGCGCTTTTTTCCAATGGACCAACTGCCTGAAAAACTGCTCTATTCAGGGAAGCAAGCGATTGAAAATCACCTCACAAAAAAGCCCTTCACCGAGCTCTTTTTTCAGCCCTCTTCTAAAGCTTCGTTGTAAAGATTCTCCCACAGCTCAACCATATCAGGCCGTGGATGGGGTGGATATTCGAAACGCTTGGGATAGGGCTTCCAGGGCTGGGTATTCATATCGGTGTAATGGATAAGGGACGTTGTCTCCGGATCATACCCTTCTCCATCTCTGCAGTCCCAGATCTCAGGAAGATCAAAGCTCACATAGTCATTTTTTAAGAGCAGCTTGACATACTCATTCATCATCATTCCACTCGGCTTCATGACCTCAATTTTCGGCCACCAATCCAAGTCTTTGAATTTCGCACAGTCGTAAAGAATGACATCCCAATGTTCCGGTAGCATCACCGGTTTATCCATCGGATGTTCAAAGAGGTTTCGGATATCTTTAAGTAAAATCATATCGACATCGAGATAAATCGCGCGCCCCTCAAAACCATTTGCTTCAGGAATCGCAAAGCGAAAGCATGTAAAGTCTGTTCCCCAACCTTGTCCTGGATAGGGATTGCGGCGAGGACGGCCTATGTTCCAATTCGACCAAATTCCCCCTCTTGCATAGTCCATCCAAATGACCTCCCATGGCCCAGAGGTGGTCTTCTCTAAACTCTTTAAAAGGGCCATCTCAGCCTTCTTCATAAAGGGGTCTGTACCGACATAAATTTTGATCGTATCATCCATAAATAAGCCTCCATCCTCACTTTAACTAAAAGATGATATAAATCACAATTAACTTACTTACAATTATTTACAAAATATTCTAAAGAAAGTCTATAATCCTCTTTATGCAATCGCTGGCTAAAACACTTGTCGTAATAGGAGTCCTCCTCGTTCTCATCGGTGGGATCGTTTGGCTGATGGGTAAATTCGGACTCCCGATAGGATCCCTTCCTGGTGACCTCAGTTACAAATCCAAGAAGGTTTGGATCTCTTTTCCCATCGCCTCGATGCTACTACTCAGTCTGTTTCTCACTGTTCTCATCAACCTCTTTTTGTGGATTTTTAGAAAATGACGATTGAACTCACCCAATCGGGCCTTTGCAAGATCGAACACTTTAAAGCCCCAGCAGTGGGCTTCGGCACCTACCCTTATCGCGGAGAGGTCTGCGAACGCGCCGTTAAAGACGCACTGGATTCTGGTTACCGCATCTTTGATACCGCGACACTCTACCAAAACTTCCCTCCTGTAGGCAGAGCACTGAACACATTAAATAGAGAAGAGTACTACCTCATTTCAAAAGTTTGGCCCAGTGACCAAACCCACTCAGGGATCCTCTCAGACATCAAACTCACCCTTCACGAACTGGAGATGGACTACCTCGACGCCTACTTGCTCCACTGGCCCAACAGTCGTATTCCGATCGAAGAGACCTTAGGAACTCTTCACGAACTGCAAAAGGAGGGCCTCGTCCGCCATATCGGAATGAGCAATGTCACCGTCCACCACCTCAAACGCGCTCTCGAACTCCAGATTCCTCTTCAATGGATCCAAACGGAAATGCATCCCTATTTCTGCGATTTCAAACTCCTAGAGATGTGCCGAAAAGAGGGCATCACCCCACAAGCCTGGGCTCCTCTAAGCCGTGGAAAGTTGGGAAGCGATCCGTTTCTTGAAGAGATGGGAAAAGCGCACCAAAAATCTTCCGCACAAATCGCCCTTCGTTGGATTTTCCAGCATGGATGCCTCTCCTTCCCGGGAAGTCAAAACCCCAAGCATATCCAAGAAAATCTGGAAATTTTCGACTTTGCACTGACCTCAGAGGAGATGTCCACTATCGACAACCATGCACGCGTTGGCCAAAGAGAAGTCTACAGTATCCACGAATTCGACCACACCTATGAAGAGTGCTGGCCACGGACATAAAAAAAGAGATGTTTTAAGAATTCAAACATCTCTTGAATGCCCAGCACTAGTACATGCTATAACCAATATAAAGAAGAAATGAAGCAATTTTGTGAACTTCAGCCCTTTATCAATGACAGTACAATCAAGTTTGACGATTCGATTTCCTTCATAAAAGAGAAATTGTTAGCCTCTATAGGGAGTTTTGGGAGTGATATTGCCTACTCGTTTACCTCCTACTATCAAATAAAACCGAACAACAACAAAAGGAGGGTTATATGAGGGAGAATTGAAGTTCCGATTTCACGACATCTACGTTTTTCTACAGAAAAACCGAGGCAGTGAGTGTTGAATATTTGCATGGATGTTCTAAGATGCGGCTTTGTATTGAACCTCACCCTAATGAAAATCTTAGAAAAGTTAATGAGCTAACATCATCCTTCTGTCTCGTCGGATATGATGCATGTTGTGAGTGACCGGAACTGACACCGCGTCCTGAACTCTTAGAGCTTGCTGTTGCTTTACCCGAATCTTCATGGTCTGCAGAATTGCAGAAGCATTCGGATCACCTCCAGGCCATTCTTTAGGAATGTCTTTATCGCCGCTGATATGTCTATGCGAAGAAAGGTCTTTTACTTCAATCTTTCTTCCAGCCCAAACATTGCAACTGTCAGCTATTGTTGAGGCTTTACTATAATTTCCTTTGTTTACCAAGATGCCACTCAATGTTTTTGCGTTTACAGGAATATCATGCGAAAAACCAGCCCAGTAAGCATTTCCAAATGAAAAACCATGATTCAGGTGACTAAGTCTTTCGATATTGCGGTTCAATACCAAAATGTACTTTCCAAATCCTGTCTCCGGCTGTGTTGATACAAACGCTCCTCTGTAAGCTTTTTCATGACGTACCTCGATCTTCCCACTTTTGAGAATTCCTTCGAGCCCTTGTTTCGAAGTTGCATGATAAAATACTGGTGTATCTTGTGTTTTTGGCCATTGATGCGATGAGTGAGTGAGTGCTTTGTAAACAGTATTGACAAGTTCTGATTTGGCCTTTGTTCCTTTAATGGAGCTATCTCTGTCAAGAAGTTGAACAAAAGTTCTTTTGTCACTGAGTGACGCCTTTTTCCATAGCTTTGCGAATGCATTATTGTCGGCAGTTTGGTTCCAAAGATCCTGCACAGTTTCTGACGTATTTTTCCAATCACTCCCAGTAGTTACCTCTGGGGAAAAAAGGCTAACTCGGAAGTATTTGAGAACTCCAGGCCAAACGGCGGCTGCGATCGAACCTATGATGGTTATCCCAAGGAATTTTGCAGATTGTTTGAAATGGTGCGCGATTTCTTCACCACCAGGGGCTGGACTAAGGCACCGAATCCCAAGCTTTCGAAGTCCAAAATGTGTACCCTTAACAATTCCAGTTCCGAAATGAGCCACAAAGTCGATCGCGGCAAAGAAAGAGGTAGCAATTGCAACGATTCGGGTTCCGACTTCAGATTGAAAAAAGTGACTGACTCTTCCGGATAGAGTTAAAGGGTTGTCGGGCGAGTCTAGAGGAGCTGCCCTGAGCCTTAGTAGCGGGTTGATGATGATTTTTTCTGTTAAAGAAAAACTGACATTTGACATCATTTTGCCTTTATATTAAGGCTTAAGTAAAGTTTGTGATTCGTAAAAATATTTCAAATTTTCCCCCCAGCTTTTGACCCTCCTAGTCACCATTTCCATTTTATAATTTCCACACTGACATTCTTCTTTTAATCACTCGTGATTTTCATCGACATCACTTTGAGAAGGAATTTTCATGGATTCCACTTCCTCCTGTGGCGACTGTCTTTTCAGTCCTTCATGTTGTCGATGCAGGTTATAAAACTTTACCTACTTTCTTACAACACTTTATCTGTTTAAAATTGGCTGCCACAATCGTCGGATAAAATTCCTCCTAATCCGTTTTTGTAATCTGTCCACTTTTCCAATGAGGTGTGGAAAAACAGGAGTTATTGGTCGAAATTTGATTCTGTAAGTATCAATCTTATCCTATCTCCTCGTACTGCGCATTCATATCGCTTGTACTTGTTCTTTCTTTATAGCTTCACTAGCCTGGATATTTCATAAGCACACGTAAAACTGTCGCAAAAAGATTTTCGGCACCTTCTGCAGAACTCCTTCTTGGGAAGGACACAAGACCCTTCCCTTCGAGAGAGTTCTGTTGAATTTGCTGAGCATTTTGCCCCATTTTTGTGGGTTTCTCATGAAATATCCAGGCTAGATTGATAATTTTTCCCTTGAGCACCTTTATGAATCGTAAATTGGAAGGCCTTGGCTGAAAGCAAACCGAAGGTTTAAAGAAATAAAAAAAGCCGAAGATACTCCCATTTCTGGAAATTTCTCCGGCGTATTGCCCAGAATAGGACTCGAACCTACACACCTTGCGGCACCAGAACCTAAATCTGGCGTGTCTACCAATTCCACCATCTGGGCGGTGAATGAGTGAGGGATCATACCTGATATCGGGTGCTTTGGTCAAGATGCGATTGAGATCTATCTTCAAAGTCCTTAAAATATTGCACCATGGAAGAGGCTGTAAACGCGATCATTTTCAATGCAGATAAGACCCAAGTTCTGGTCATGAGGCGCAGAGACACCCCCATTTGGGTGCTGCCGGGCGGCGCGGTAGACCCGGGTGAGAGCCCTGAGGAGGCCGCCCTCAGAGAGCTCATAGAGGAGGCGGATGTCAAAGCAAGAATTGTGCGTAAAACTGGCGAGTACACGCCACTACGCCTCTCTAAAGCCTTTACACATGTCTTTGAGTGTCAGATTGAAGAGGGAATACCTAGGGCCACTGCAGAGTCGCTAGCCGTCGGGTTTTACCCCATTCAAGACCTACCGAAAGTCTTTTTTTCCATCCATGAGGGATGGATTCAAGAAGCCCTTGAAAATCCCACCACATTAATTCAGAGGGATTTACATGAGTTAAATTATGGAGCTTTTATCCGTTTTGTGATGCTCCACCCCATCACCTTCCTGCGCTTTTTCTCCGCAAAAATCCTCAAGCTCCCCTTCCATTCATCCTAAAAAAAAGTTATATTCATAAAAAATGGATAATAAGCCGACTCTTCTTAGAGAAGTCAACGCTCAAAACGGGCGCATTACCACGCAAATCGAGAGATTCCTGCTCCAGAGCTGGTGGGTGGTCCTATTCGCCTTCTGCTGTCTGCTGGCGTACTACGGCGGCCTAAGAAGGTTTCACGAAGATGAGCTCTTTTTAACAGAGCGTAAGAACCAGCTTCTCATGGAAAAAGAAGCTGAATTAGAAATACGCCAACGGCAAGTTCTACAGATCGAAAGTGAAAAGGACCCTGCTTGGATCGAGTTGGTGCTCATGAAAGCTCTTGGAGTGGTACCAGAGGATCAGCAAAAGGTCTTTTTTTTAAAGCAGGCAGCAGGTGAGAGCCGATGAGCGAACTATCCCTCCTGCTTTTCATCGTTTTCCTAACGTATTGGTCTGGCTTTTTTTCCAGCTCCGAAATTGCCCTCTTCTCATTACCGAACACCACCATTCGAGCGTTTGAAGAATCCAAAGCTCCGAGAAAGCAAAAAGTCGCCGCTCTACTTAGAAAGCCAAGAGATCTTCTCGTCACGATCTTTATGTTGAACACCCTCGTCAACATCCTCCTTCAAAACGCCTCTTCAAGCCTCTTTGGACTCAAGGCCAGCTGGACACTGCGAGTGGGCGTCCCTCTCATCATCACCCTAATTCTCGGAGAAATCATCCCCAAATACATCGCGATGCAGAGAAACGTCTCCTTTTCGCTCAGAGTCTCGCGAACGATCTACTGGATGACTGAGTTCATTCGCCCCGTCCGCGAATGGACTGTACGAGTCACCACTCCCATTTCACGGGTCCTCTTTTTCTTTTTAAAGAAAGATGAACCTCTGTCAAAGGATGAGCTCAGCCACGTTTTAAAATCCTCCGAAGAGAGCGGTGTTCTAAGCGGTGACGAAGCAAGGTTGATCTACGGATTTCTGGAGCTGCGCGACACCCTTGCTAGAGACCACATGCAGCCACGCGAAGATGTGATTTTTTATAACCTCAATGATCCTCTTACAAAACTCATCCATCTATTTGCAGATATGGAGTGTTCACGCGTGCCTGTTTGTGAGGGAGAATTGGACCATGTTGTAGGGATCCTTCCTGCCTCCACTTTTTTCCTATATAGACCTCTACTCAAAGATCCCAAAGAGGTTGTTCCTTTAACGAGCAAGCCTCTTTTCATCCCTGAAAACACCACTGCACGTAACGTCATGATCACGATGGAAGAGAAGCACGAAAGAATCTCTCTTCTTGTCGATGAGCACAAGGGTGTCGTGGGACTGATCAGTATCGAAGATCTCGTGGAAGAGGTTGTCGGGGAGATCACCGATGAACGCGATCAGGCGCCCCTCTTTGAGAGGCAGGGACGGCGAGGTCTCGTAGTCAACGCCAAAATGGAGCTCTCTGAACTCAATGCTTTAATCGGCTCCAAGCTCACCTCTCCGCATCAGATGCAAACCATTGGTGGATGGCTGACGGAATACCTCGGAGAGATTCCGAAGCCCGGAACGAGCGCTATTGCAGAGTCACTCCTTTTTCAAGTTCTTGAAACCGACGAGCGACACATCAAAAAAATCTACATTAAATCCAAGGAGGATTTAAAGATCGATGAGTGACGCATTTCTTTGGCTCACACTCAACTTCCTTTCGCTCGTGATGCTCTCCTTTTATTCGATGATGGAGATGGCCTGCGTCTCACTCAACCGTGTTCGACTCGAGTATTGGGTCAACCAAAATAACACGCGCGCCAAAAGGCTCTCCTGGCTCCTCAGAAACTCTTCACGCCTCTTTGGAACCACTCTAATCGGTGTCAATGTCGCAATGATGTTTGGCTCAGAGTTCTCGAGGCAGTTCCACGAGTCGATCGGCCTCAGCCCAGACCTCGCTCCCCTGACTCAGGTGATGATCGTCATCATCATTGGTGAGCTGGCTCCCATGTTTGCCGCTCGCCGCTTTTCTGAACACACCGCACTCTTAGGTGCAAACCTCCTCTACTTCTCAGCAAAAGTGATGAAGCCCTTCCTTTTTATCATTGGATTGATCACCCATGCGATCCACTGGGTTCTTGGAGGACGCTCGGAATCCTTTAACCTCTACCTCAACCAAGAGGAGATCAAAAAGATCCTCGAAGAGCACCATCCCGATCAAACTCCGGGTTCTATTGAGGAATTGAATAAGACCATTTCCAATATTTTCACGCTGCGCTCGAAAAGCGCCGTGAAAATCATGAATCCCATCGCCAACTTCAAAAGCCTTCCAGCCAACGCAACGATCCGGAATATGAGACAGGTGATGCTCACCACGGATCAGCCGTTCACCCTGGTGTATCATAAAAGTCCCACGCAGATCATTGGCCTTGCTCTCCCCCGAGAACTGCTAAGAGAAGCAGACAACCGACGTCTGGGTGACCACTGCCGACAACCCTGGTTCATCACGCTTGAAATGGAAGCCGTACAGATCTTACACCAGTTCAGAAACAACAAAGAGCCCGCAGCCATCGTGATCGACAAAGAGGGAAAAGCGATCGGTGTGATCACACTGCAGGATGTTTTGGATGAGATCTTTGGCCACGGCAGCGCGCTCCTACGCTATAAGACAAGAAAAACAACGGGAGCCATGATAGAAAGGACCTTCCCTGGGGACATGCCTGTGAAGGAGTTCAACGATCTCTTTGGAGCAGGCCTTCCTGTGGAGTCGGAAAGTCAAACTCTAGCCGATCTGATGATCCAGCAGATGGGCCATCATCCAGAGGTCGGAGACACCATCACCATCCAACCCTTCGACCTTCAAGTCAAGGAGTCTACTTTACTGGAAATCAAACAGGTGATCGTGAGATCAAGACCGACTTAACTCGCGGAGTTGTTTCACCGTCGAAACAATCACTTCCGAAGCATAGTCAATCTCTTTATCCGTTGTGAAGCGTGAGAGGGAGAAGCGAAGAGCACCCCCTGCGATCTTTTTTGGATACCCCATCTGCAACACCACTCTTGAAGGCTCACGAGAACCAGATGAGCAGGCGGAGCCAAAGCTTGCGTAGATTTTTTGCAGATCAAGACTCATAATGAGCGACTCTCCATCAACTCCCTCGAAGGCCAGGGTCGATGTGTTACAGATACGAGGTCCCGCTCCGATTTGATGCACGTCCTCCAAACTCCCAAGAATTTGGGACTCGAACCGCTCCAACTGGGCCCGCATTCTCTTTGCTGAGACGTCTCGTTCTTTAGATGCAATTTCGAGTGCTTTAGAGAAGCCTAAAATTCCGATCAAATTTTCCGTTCCAGCACGCATCCCATTCTCTTGATGACCCCCATGAAGTAGAGGCTCGATCTCGCTGCGGTTCCTTAAAAAAAGAAGGCCAACACCCTTTGGACCGTGAAATTTATGAGCTGAAAGTGTGAGTCCTGTCACTCCATCAGGAACCTGTATCTTCCCCTTGCCTCCAAGCGCCACTGCATCGACAAACAGAGCCACTCCTCTTGACTGACACAGTTCAGCGACTTTTTCAATATCTGTGAAGACACCCGTTTCATTATTCACCCACATTAAAGAAACCAGCTTTGTGTCCGGTTTCAAAGCAGCTTCTACCTCTTCCACGGTGGGCGCACCCCACTCTGTTCCAGGGAGCAGGTCCACCTCGACCCCCTGCCCTTTCAAGTACTCTGCTGTCGCAACAGTGCAGGTATGCTCTAAAGAGGAAGTTAAAAGGCGACCCACGGGATTCGATGAGAAAGTCCCCTTCAAATAGGTGTTGATCGCCTCCGTTGCCGAAGAGGTAAAAACGAGGTCGGAAGGGTTGACCTCCAGCTCTTCTGCAACTGAGCGACGTGCCAGGGTTAACTGTTCTCTTGAGAGCTGCCCAAGGGTATGAAGACTTGAAGGATTTCCATAAAACTGTAGGGAAGCATCCGAGAGAGTCTCTGCGACTCTGGGATCTATTTCAGTTGTAGCATTATTATCTAAATAGGCACTCATGACTCACCCAATTTTACGAGGAGGACAGTGATATTATCAAACCCTCCATTCTGTTTCGCGTGATCTACAAGCTCTTTGGCAAGCTCCTCAATAGATCGATCTCCTGCCAAAACTCTCTGTATCTCTTCTCGAGTGAGCATATCCGTCAAACCATCAGAACAAAGAAGAAAAATATCTCCCTCTTGTCCCAAGTCTGAGTTCACTGTCGGCGACAACTCGGACCCATTTCCAATCGCCTTTGTAATGACATTTTTATAGGAGTAGTAAGCGGTATCCTCTTTCTCCAAAAAACCTTGGTCGATCATTTGAGTAGCGAGAGTATTGTCCTTCGTCATTTGCTTCAGCTCACCGTCTCGCAAACGGTAAATCCGGCTATCCCCCACATGACCTAAAATCACCTCGTCCGGATGAACGCAGAGGGTCACAAGAGTCGTTCCCATGCCTTTTAATGACGCATCAGACTTTCCAATCGAAAAAATAATGACATTGACAAGCTCAATCGCCTCTGCCAGGACGAGTTTATACTCCTCTAAACTCATCTCTTCCGGAGGAGTGTAGCGAAACTGCTGCTTCATGATGCGAAGGAGGGCATCCGCAGCCTCTTTTGAAGCCACCTCACCCGCCTGATGTCCGCCCATTCCATCTGCAACGACGTAAACGCCGAACTCTTCGAGAGCGGCCCACACATCTTCATTGTTGGGACGCACCAAGCCAACATCGCTAAGGCCATAACTTTCTACTTCAAAAGCCATAACTTTTTTTATAACAGTTTAAGGTTTAATTTTCTAGGGCTAAAAGTAGAAGAATACTCACAGTATTGAAAGTGCTATGTAAGCCAATTGAGGCAATCAGCCTCTGCTCTTTTTCGTAGAGTGTGCCTAAAAAACAAGAGAGGACGAAGAGTGCAGGCAGCAGCTGCAAGTTACTCTCTCCCTGACCTACAGTGAAGTGCATCATAGCAAAGACGAAAGAGCTGATGAAAACGGCCCAAGAGCGAGAGGTCCACTTCCTAAGATAGGATTGAAAAAGGCCTCGAAAGAGGATCTCTTCCGCAACAGGTACAGCTGCAACCACAGCAAACCCTGTTAGATAGAGAAGGACTTTCTGGTCGAGGATATCCTTGAGATAGCGGATCATCTCTTGATCAATTTGACGGGGCAACTCCCCTCTCTTGATCACCACAAGAATCGTGTAAAAGAGCCCAATGACAATCACCCAGGGGTAGGCAATGATCCAGGTGATGGCTCCTTTGAGTGCTGAACGGAATTGCAAAAGCCAGCTCCCCTGACCCCAGATTTGACGGCGGTAGGCAGGTCGGCACAAAGTGGTATAGAGAACCAGCAATATGGCAGCACCCCAGAGAGCCACGACATTGACATAGGCCACCTCCTGCACCGTATCTAGAAGGCCGAACAAGTCCGCCACAAGAGGTGAAAAAAGCTTCAGAAATACAATATACAGAACAAAGCCCAGAAGAAGGAATCCCCCAGAAAAGGTCGTTTTGATTCCTTTTTTAGGCAGCTTGAAGAAGTTCCATCTGAGAGCTGCCCACAAAATCCCCCCAGCAATCAGGAGACTGATGAAAAATTGAATTGTCAGTTCGGCTAAATTCGGGTTCATCCTATAATCCGGTTTATCAGTCTTTTAGCACGTTAGAGAGAAAAAATGCCAGGAATAGCGGGTTGCATTTACCCAGATATTTTTCAGATCCACCTCTATATGGATGAAATGCTCGAGGCCTTAGCCCACCGGGGGCCTGGGGTGGAGAGTGAGCTGACCCGAGATGTCTACACTCACAAGACCGTCCGCATCGGCACAAGTGGAGGCACCCTCTCTACGACTCCAAATAGAGAGCTCATCGCCGTGATGGATGGGGCAATTTATAATTTCAAAGAGATCCAACTCAAACTCCAAAAGAAAGGCAGACACATCAACATGGACCAGCCCGGTGAACTGCTCCTGCAAGCCTTTGAAGTCTATGGGGAAAACTTTGCAGAGATGGTCGACGGGGACTTCACTCTTTGTATCTTTGATCGAACACAGTCAGAGCTCTATTTGTACAGAGACAGAGTCGGAGTCAAACCCCTCTACTGGTATTCTGATGGACGCTACTTCCTCTTTTCTTCAGCTTTAAAGAGTCTTCTCGCAACACGGATGGTCTCTCAGAAACTCTCTTATGAAGCCGCTGCTGCCTACTTGACACTGGGGTATATTCCACAGGACATGACACCCATCCAAAATGTCAGCAAACTGCTTCCTGGACACTTTCTGAAATACTCCTTCAACAAGGGTGTCACCATCCACGGCTACTGGAGCTTTGGGAACCTGTTCAAAAAAGAGAGTACACTCAGTGTAGAAGAGGGACAAGAAAAGTTCAGAACACTCATTCTCGATGCAGCAAATCGTCGCACACGTGAAGGCCCCTTCGGAAACTTCGTTTCTGGGGGGATTGGTTCCGCGTGTAGTGCCTGTGCGCTTCGAAAACTCCATCCAAAAGAGGAGATCCCCTCCTTTAGCGTGAACTTTTCTGGCGAGAATGATTCAGACCTGCAGGCTGCCATCCACTTTGCCAAAGTGCTCAACCTCGACGAGACAGTCGACCATGTGACCCCTAAAAATTTTCTCGATGATCTACCAAAAATTGTCTGGTATCTCGACGAGCCTTTAGCAGACCCCAATGTGACTGCGACATGGCGCCTCGCACGTCTTGCCTCCAACGAAGTACTCGTTGCGCTTTCCGGTATGGGATCCGATGAACTCCTAGCAGGCCATCGACGTTACTCTCGTGAAGAAAGCCCCTCTAATGTGAGCTACTTCCTAAAAAAAGCACAGCAGTGGCTCACCAATAGACTATTCATTCCTCTCATGCGTCCTCTGGACCCGACAAAAAGCTTTTCTTTATTGAAGTTCTCAAGAAGCAATCTTGAACTGATCGAGTACCTGCACTCCGGTCATATTTTTTCAGACACAGAGATGAAGCGTGCTGCTCCCGCACTGGCGGATCATTTCTCTGCAGGCTATTTCGTCCACCGCTTCCACAACTTACAAAAACTCTCTAGCCCAGCCGCCTGTTATCAGTACCTCGATTTTAAAACGCGCCTACCAGATCTCTACATCATGCAATACGAAAGGTTGACAATGGCTCACGGAGTTAAGTGGCGTTCACCTTTCCTCGATAAATGGATCATTGAGATGCTCGCCACCTATCCAAAACCCGAATCCTATACGGATAAAGAAACCGCCCAACTCCTCAAAAGAGCCCTCGAACCCATGTTCCCAAAGGAACTGATCCAACGACCAAAAAAAACCCGTGAACATTTCTTAGAAAGTTGGGTCGAGTCTGCAAACCTCCTTGAAGTCTTCCGTCCTTTGACCAGCGGAACCCTTGTCGACTCAGGGGTGATTGAAAATCGCTGGCTAGAAGAAGTTACCGCTTCAGTGCCTGCGGCAAAAAATCACTTCCGCGAACTTTGGGCACTACTCATCTTGGAAACGTGGTTCCGTCTCTTTATCCACCAACCCATTTCTCTAGAACCCCCTAAAATGACCATCCATGAACTCTTAAAAGGAAAATCTCCATGAGCCAAGATCCACTAAAAGTGGTCCAAACGGATCCACTCAAAGAGTCCTCCAAACCTAAACGCGACTTCTCCTCCAGGATGGTTCAACAAGAAGCTGCTTTTGAGGCAAGATGGAAAAACCACCCCGGACAATTCAACCCTAAAAAAAATGCCATTGAAAAACTCCGCGTTGAAAAAACCATTCAACTCATACAGTCCCACCTTAAAGAAAAAAACCATGTACTAGATATCGGTTGTGGATTTGCTCCCTTTACAAAAACTATCGAGGAGAAAACCTCTCACATCACCCTCGCTGACATCTCTGCCGGAGCGCTTCAACGCGCACCTGATGCTCAAGAGAAATGTAAAGCAGCCCTGCCTCAAACAAACTTCGAAGACCAATCCTTCGATCTGATCCTCTGTACAGAGTTGCTCCCCTACCTACACTCCAAAGACCTTCGTATGTCCATCTCTGAACTCTGCAGACTTCTTAAACCGAGCGGAACACTCATCCTCTCCTCGAACATCGACATTTACTCGGACGATGCGCTAGACCGCCTTAAAAAAATGGTCGAAACAGAATTTAAGATCCACGACACCGAGCTCACTTACAACAGCTGGCTCATCCACCTCCAAAACTTCTTCAAAGCTCCTAAACGCTACCTCGAAGCTTTAAAAAATCCGGAGTACTGTCGTAAAGAGCTCCAAAAGCGCCGCGGTTTCAGCCGTTTCTGGTTTCAGATCTCCACAACGCGCCTTATGAGTCTTCTTTACTTCCCTCTCCAACTTGTTTTCTCACCGCTCGCCTGGCTTTTCACGCAAGTCGAGTGGATCGCAACAGCGGTTGAACAGGTCTGTCATACCTTCTCACCCATTCGAGGAATGAGCCATGCCATCCTCATCTGCTCACGCCGCCCCCTCTTTGACGAAACCCATGAACCACCTCTCCCTGACCGCCCTCCTTTCCGCAAAGAAGTCAAATGGGAATAGCCTTCTTTTGATCTAAAAAAATCTAATCCCAAAGTGAGTTTACTAAGGAGAGATCGGCTTTTGTTGTAAAATGATTCTTTTAACCAAGCTCACCTTCAACTTAAAGCGAAAGGGGTTGGGATTCGCTGGGGAATTTTAACAACAAAATCAGGAGCCTCCCCTCTCTGATTCAAGCCTGAAGAGCCTGTGGTTGGGAGAGGGCTTGCAATTGAAAAAACGGAGATTTTTGAAACAACAAGGATCGATCCCGACGAAGGAAACTCTTCAGTGAGTTTGCTGAGGAGGGATCGCTCTTTGTTGTAAAAAGATCCTTTTTTCAATCCAAGAACTCTCCCCTCCACAGGCTCATAAAAAGAGCCGGAGAGCACTTATAGCATCCCCCAAACACTCTTAAGGCTGCTACATTCCTGTCCTGACCTAGTTCGAGCAAAGAGAATTCAATAAGGTCCCCGGCAAAGTGGGATCTATTCGATTTGAAGGACCATTATGATTAAACCCAGGAAATATGACAAGACGCGAGATTAACACTCTCTTAACAGAATTTTATGAAAATCCTTACCACTCCTTCATCTTCTCTTATTTTATGTGGTTTAAACTAGATAACAGTTAATCAACCATAATACTCTAAATAAGGAGTCAAAAGATGAGTACACCAGATACAACAACAAAACCAACAGAAAAAACATTCTTTTCTAACCCTATCGACTACATCACTGAGTCGCGAGTCGGCAGATTTACCATTGAAACAGGTTCTGCAATCGCTTCTAGAGTGCAAGCAGTCGCTCTTAAAGTTTTCCAAGGGATTTCAACAGCTGCGCAAGAAGTTTTCAAAGCTGTTGCACACCCGCTCACCACAGGAAGCCGCGTGATCACATGGATCAGGAGCTTTTTTGGAGGAAAAAGCCAAGAGACGCCGAAAGACGAAGAAAAGTCTGCTGCAGTTAAATCTGCAGAGAAGCTGACTGAAAAACTAGCTGATATCGTTGAAGACAAAGAGGCAAAGGCAGAGAGAACAGCTCTAGAGCAACATGCTGCACATTTTGCTAAGGTGCTTCAAGAAGGTCTAGGGCAGGTTCTTAATGCCGCACCAAAAGCTAAACCAGCCGATGCAACTGAAAAATCTGCTCCTGCTCAACCAGCAAAATCAGCTGCTGTAGCAAAAGGGCATGCCAGAACACTTGCCAATCACCCCGTTGCGGCAATACGTAAGTTGTACGCTAATGGACGTCGTTCTTAGAAAAGCTCAGCTTTGAATGCACCTGAAAGTGGGGGAGATCTCTCTCCCACTTTTTTTTTATCTCGATAAGTGGAGTCCCACGACACCTAAAACAATCAGTCCGATAGAGAGAACTTTCACAAGAGTAAAAGAATCGCCAAAAACGACGATTCCAAGTAGCGCAATAAGTGCAGTTCCTGCCCCTGCCCAAATGGCATAAGCGGTTCCGACTTCAAACGTTTTGAGCGTCACCGCAAGAGAGGCAAAGCTCACCCCATAAAAGATAAAGACAAAGATAGAAGGCAAAAGACGAGAAAGCCCATTCGAGAGCTTGAGACAGGTGGTCCCAGCGACCTCAAAGACAATTGCAATTGCGAGCCAAATCCCTCCATAGATCATGCTCTTCTTTTTAGTACCTAACCTACTAAAAATCAATAGAGATTGATTTTTTTTTGAAGATGTTTGCCTCAATAGCTTTTAATCACGTATGATTGCTCCGGCCTAAACTGCGGAATTTTTGGAAAAAAAGGCACTTAAAGCGTGAGTCATGAACAAAAAGTCCACACCTTCGAAGACCTCCTAGAGGTCGTTTCGACTCTTCTTGGACCTGAAGGGTGCCCTTGGGATAAGAAACAAACCCTCCTCACCTTGCGTAACTACCTGATTGAAGAGGCTTTCGAAGTTGTTGACGCCATCAACCGCCACGACACAACCGAACTGAAGGAGGAGCTCGGCGATCTGCTCTTCAATGTCCTTTTTCTCACAAAAGTCGCGGAAAACGAGGGACACTTCTCTGTGAGTGATGTCATCCACAACACCACCAAGAAACTCGTCCGCCGCCACCCACACGTCTTCGGGGATGAGCGCCCTCAAAATATGGAAGAGATCTACGAAATGTGGGAGCGTGTGAAAGCGGAAGAGAAGAAAAATAAACCGCCCAAACCCGATGCAGATTTTCCCACTCTGCTCCAAGCTTCAAAATACATTGAACGAAGGAATTCCTTTGACCAACTCGAGAAGAGTGAAGACCCTGAATTACAGGTCGCCTACCAACTTTTAACTGTCATCCAACAAGCCGATAAGCAAAACATCAACTCCGAGCTTGCTCTCAAAAAAGCACTCCAGAAACTAAAGGGAGAACCGTCATGAAAATCGATTACACTGCTTCTTGCTACATTTTCAATGAGGACTTTTCGAAAGTACTACTCTTGTTTCACAAAAAGTTGAGAAAGTGGCTTCCGGCGGGAGGACACGTTGAGCCGAACGAAACCCCTACGAATGCTGCCATCCGTGAAGCACGTGAAGAGACAGGGCTCAATGTGAAGCTGGTCCGTCAAGAAAATGTGTGGATCGACCGTTGGAATGCAAAAAGCACAGAGAGACCCTTCCTCTGCCTCGTCGAAGAGATTCCAGCAACAGGCCCTATTCCCAAACATCAGCACATGGACTTCGTCTTTGTTGGCACTTCGCGAGAAACCGTCTGCAGCATCAATGAGCGAGAGTCTCTTTCAGTCCATTGGTTCACCATGGAAGAGGTTTTAGATCTGAAGCCGGACGTCGATATTTACGTAGAATCTCAGCAGGTGATTCAAGCGATTGTGGCTACTTTTGCGCCGCCTCGTCACGCTGCTCTTGCGCTACAAGCTTAAGAAACTCTTTTGTCTCTCGGACAACCAGGGGTGAGAGAAAAATCACCCCGATTAAGTTAGGAATGGCCATCAGACCGTTGAAGGCATCGGCGATCATCCAAACGATCTTCAAATCGAGAACAGCGCCTGGAATAATGACCAGACTGAAGACCGCACGGAAGTACGGCACAGATCCCGCCCCTAAAAAGTACTCAACGCACTTTTCTCCGTAATAAGCCCACCCTAAAAGAGTCGTGAAGCCAAAAAAGACCACAGCCCCGGTCACCACAGCACTCCCCCATGGGATCACCGTATTGAAGGCCAGAATCGTTAAGGAGACGCCGGTGACTAAACTACCGGAGTCTGTTTGAGTCCCAAAAACTCCTGTCACACCGATCACGAGTGCTGAGACCGTACACATCACAATCGTTGCTAAAAAGCTTCCGGTCATAGAGACCATCGCTTGCCTGCCAGGGTAATCAGTCTTTGCAGCTGCCGCAGCGATCGAACCTGTTCCAAGGCCGGACTCTGAAGTCATTAATCCACGGCTCACCCCAGTCTGCAGCAACACAACGAGTGTAGCACCGGCGAACCCACCCACAGCAGCCTGCCCTGTGAAAGCATCTGCAAAAATTCTTCCAAAGACTCCAGGGATATGATGGAGGTGATGCCAAAGGATGACAAAAGCACCCGACAGATAAAAGATCGCCATAAAGGGCACCAACAGACCGGCTGCACGCCCAATACTCTTGATTCCCCCGATCAAAGTCATTCCTGTGATTACTGCAAGCAAGATTCCTGTGTAGATGGAGGGAAAGCCCATTAGGTCACGGAGTGCATCCGCAATCGAATTAGCCTGGAGCATATTTCCCCCTCCAAAAGAAGAAATCGCCCCAAAAATCGCAAAAGAGAGCGCCAGTGTTTTCCAGCCCAATCCTTTACTGATGTAGAACATCGGCCCGCCCACCGTCTCACCACGTGCGTCTTCTTCTCGGTAGGTGATCGCAAGAAACGCTTCACTGTACTTGATCGCCATCCCCAAAAGGGCCGTGACCCACATCCAAAAAATCGCGCCAAAGCCCCCCACTGTCAACGCCGTGGAGACACCGGCAATATTGCTTATTCCCACTGTTGCCGCGAGAGCTGTCATCAGAGATTCATAGTGCGAAATCTCCCCTTCTCCAGCGTATTTCTTGCTCACGGTCAGGCGTAGACCATAGAAGAGGTAGCGGAACTGTAGACCTCGGAGAGCGACAGTGAGGTAAACACCGACACCCACAATGAGAAGTAGAAGAGGAAAAGCCCAAACCCACTTATAGAGCAGGCCAACGAAATCGTGGAATAAGTTGTAAGCGTTAATCATTACGTGAGGAGCTTATACCCTGAAATTAGATTAGCTTCAAGGCTTGAAAGAAACTCTCGCAGAAGGGTTAAGAGAGTATCCTTGCCTTTTCAGCTCTTCGGAAAGCTTTTTTTTCAACTCGATGAGGTCCTTCTCTAAAGACGTTTCCCTTCCTTGATCTAGCAGCTCTTCCATCCCGGTGAAAACCCTATTTAACTGCTCACTGTGGGCTGAATACACTTGACCTGAACGTTTCTTCAGGACTTCAACCTGCTCACGTAACTGCGCCCCTCTTTTTAAGAGTTTCCACTCCTTCTCACCCCATGTGGGCTGGTAGAGTGAGCACCAAAGTTCGTAGTGAGAGGAGAGAGGTGCGGGCTTCCAACAGAGCGCACTCAAAAGAAAATGAAAGAGATGGGCCAAGCTTCCCTCGTCAGGAAGCTCTTCAACAGAAACGACAACGCCACCAACTTTCTTTGCACGTTGGAAAAACGCCTCGCTCCAGACTTCCAAATCGAGTAAGGAAAGGGTCTCGAATGCAGGCATGAGAGAGTCCCATGCTTCAGGAACCATCTTCCGCCCTAACTCCTTCACAAGTGGGGAGCTCCCATAGAAAAAGAGCGGCTCTCTTGTCTCAGCCCTCAAGCAGAGTTGTTCAACCACTACCGGGCTTACACTCTGAGTTAGGCCGAGAGAAACTGGGCCGATAGAATCGATCTCCTCAAGAGCCAACTCGAATAGAGAGAGAGGTTCAGCGTGTGGCCCTGCCCGGTAACCTGGACTTTCCAGCTGAGAAAAATAGACGAGCTCCACCCCTAAACCTTGAAATGGTTCCAGGAACTCTCTGATTTTACCCTTCACGCTTGGGTCCGCAGGGCTTGAGTCAAAGGCAGGAGCTTGGAGGAACAAAAGGGGCTCCATCTCCTTAGACTTCAGTAGCTCTAGTTTCGATAGAAGCGACTCATCTAAATTCGCGACAGGTCCCAAGGCAAGCCGGTTATACCCCAATGCGTGGAAACGCTCTATAAACTCAATCGAAAGCGCCTGGTCATCAAGTCTATCTATCCATAGAATACGTCGTCCGCAGCAGGGTGCAGAAACCCCACTCCAGGGGTGCTCTTCATAGTCCGGGAGGCCCCTCATGACATGGCTTAAAAATGTCGACTTGTCCTTCACACTCATTCACTTCCTAATACTTGATTGAAACCCCCAACCCATGATATGACTCGAGGATTACATGAAGATCAATGACACAGCTACAGACGAAACCGAGTTTCAGCTCCCGACCCCGGCAGAGCTCAAGCGACTCATCGCCCTCTCTGATCCTCTTCAGGCACAGATTCTACAACAACGCCAAACTATTGCTCAAATCCTAGACCAACAAGATCCCCGACTTCTCGTCATTGTAGGTCCCTGCTCGATACATGATACCACAGCCGCCCTTGAGTTTGCGAGCCGATTGAGAGATCTTCAGGAGGAAGTTTCAGAAGAGCTTTTCCTGGTCATGCGCGTCTACTGTGAGAAGCCGAGAAGCTCCCTCGGATGGAAGGGCATGCTCTACGATCCCCATCTGAATGAAAGCCACGAAATTCGACAAGGCATCCACCTCTGCCGTGAGCTGATGCTTCAAATCCAACAAATGGGTGTTCCTTTTAGTACAGAGTTTCTAGACCCGTTAACCTATGCCTACTACTCCGACCTTGTCTCAATGGGATCGATTGGTGCGAGGACTTCGACTTCGCAAACACACCGCCAGATGGCCTCACACCTTGACTTTCCGATGACCTTCAAAAACCCTGTTGATGGCAATGTACGCCTCTCTGTTGAGTCGATGAAAGCGGCAGCCCATCCTCAAGCACACCTTTTTGTCAGTGAAGAGGGTTTGATCAAAGGCTGCACCACTCGTGGCAACCCCAACACCGTTCTTGTTCTGAGGGGCAGCATCGAAAGCAGCAACTATGATGAAAAGTCGATTGAAGAGGCTAGAAAGCTTCTAAAAGAACATCAGCTCCGAGACCGGTTAGTCATTGACTGCTCCCACGGGAATTCGCGCAAGAATCCTCTAAACCAAGAAAAGGTTTTGAGAAGCGCTCTTCAACATGTCATCGAAGAGAACCATCCAATTGTCGGTGTGATGATGGAAAGCCATCTAGAAGGGGGCAGCCAAAAACTCTCCCACGCACAGCTCAATTACGGACAGTCGATTACAGATCCTTGCCTTTCATGGGCAGAAACAGAACAAATTTTGCTCAGCGCGGCAGAAACACTACGCCTTTCTCCAGTGAGAAAGGATCACAGCTACTGCCTGTGAAACATTGAGTGAGTCAATCTGTCCGAGCATCGGAATATAGAGCTTCTGATCCGCTCTTTTCGAGATCAACTTTTGCACCCCTTTTCCTTCCGACCCCATGACCAATGCGCACTTTTCTGGAAAGCTGTAATCATACAGAGAGACAGCCCCCTCCCCGACCTCCGCAGTCACGACAGTGTATCCCTCATCCTGAAGACGCTGGACACTTTCTGCAAGGTTAGAGACGGTGATCGTCGTAACAAGTTCTGAGGCCCCTGCACTTGACTTAGTCACAGAGGGAGTGATCCCCACCCCACGGTTTTTAGAAGTAATCAACGCATCGACATCAAAACACTCCGCCGCTCTGAGGATCGCACCTAAATTATGGGGATCGAAAATCGAGTCGACAAGGAGGACACGAGAAGCTTCACGCTCCTCTTTTAAAAACTCCTTTAGTTGGACCGGTTTTGGCTCTTTCACATGGGCCACGAAACCTTGATGAGAGTCACTCTCTACACGGTTGGACAGCTCATCACGGTGTACAAAGACAACCTCGATCCCCGCTGCCTCGAGCTCGTCAAAGATCGGCTCTTTGTCGTGGGCCTTTGACGTGTAGACACGCTTAATCCGCCCAGGATCGACCGTCAGTAGCTCTTTTATGGGATTCTTTCCCATGATCCATCGTGTTCCGGGTCTCGCAAGGTGACGCTTCATGGCAACTCCGTCGATTCAACAGCTTCTTCATGCCAAGGAATGGCATCGTTCATCGGTTCATAATAGATACGCTCAGGCTCGGGATCCCAGTAGGGTGTCGCCGGCTCGTCATCAAAAAGAATCAGACTCGTCCAGAGCTGGTGACACTGCTCTGCAATCACGCCGCACTCACCTTCTAAAGTGGCATAATACGCCATGATTCCGCCCGTGCAGTCGTAGTCTTCATCCATCAAATAGTAAAGCAGCTGCCCACGCGCACAGGGGACGGGAAAGACCTTCTCTACTGTCTCATAGTTTCTCAGAACGAGCTTCAGGCGGATGGAGATCGGAGCTTGACACTTGAACTCCTCTCTCAGTCTCCAACGGATGAGAAGCCTCTCTCCAAGACTGGGACAGTATTTTTTAGGATCTGGTGTACCCACGTAAACGCTTGCGTAACGATCGCGGCGCATGTACTGCTTTTCGACGTGCAGCTTCTCTGGGTAACAGGAGGTTAAGATTAGGAGTAGAAAAAACGCTGGAAGAATCCTCATTCAACCATTTTGGCAGGATCGACAATTTCATCAAACTCTTTTTCTGTTAGGAGTTTGAGTTCCATAGCTGCCTCTTTCAGGGAGACCCCCTTTTCATGGGCAAGGCGGACAATTTTGCTCGCTTTGTCGTATCCTATGACTCGGTTGAGCGCAGTGGCAAGCATCAGAGAGTGTTCGAGATCTCTTTCGATCTTCTCTCGGTTGGGACGGATGCCCTCTAAGCACTTCTCTCTAAACTGATCCATCCCGTCAGATAAAAGACGCACTGACTGTAAAAAATTGTAGATGATGAGCGGGCGATAGACATTGAGTTCGAAATTTCCTTGTGAACCGGCGATCCCTAAAGAGACGTCGTTGCCCATGACCTGTACAGCGACCATCGTGAGCGCCTCTACCTGAGTGGGATTGACTTTTCCAGGCATAATCGAAGATCCAGGCTCATTTTCTGGCAAAAAGAGCTCCGCAAAGCCAGCACGAGGCCCCGAAGCCATTAGGCGAATGTCGTTCGCCATCTTCATCAGAGCACCCGCAAGCCGCTTTAAAATGCCGCTGAGGCTCACTAACGCATCATTAGCAGCTAGAGCCGAAAATTTGTTTGTAGCTGTCTTGAAAGGGCGGCCCGTGATCTCGGCGATTTCGTTTGCAACCCCCTCTGCAAAGCCCTTCGGAGCATTGAGTCCTGTCCCCACAGCGGTTCCACCGAGGGCCAGAGCATAAAGCTCCTCTGCCCCGTTCTCTAGGTTCACCAGCACCTGCTCCATTTGAGAGTGGTATCCTGAAAACTCCTGCCCCAGTCGCAACGGAGCGGCGTCCATCATGTGGGTGCGACCCACTTTGATGACATCCATCCACTCTGCACTCTTTCTCTGGAGTTCAGCTGAAAAACTTCTTAGCGAAGGCAGAAGCCGATCCACCACTTCCTGAGACGCGGCCAAATGCATTGCCGAAGGAAAGGTATCGTTCGAAGATTGAGAGCAGTTGACGTCATCGTTCGGATGGAGAGGTGCCTTCTTACCGAGAGGCATGCCCTCTTTTTGAGCCACCAGGTTTGCAATCACCTCATTCACGTTCATATTGCTTTGAGTGCCCGATCCTGTCTGCCAAAGACTCAGAGGAAACTGATCATCGTGCTTTCCAAAAAGAATTTCATTTGCTGCATCGATGATCCACTCTTTTTTTTCTTCGGATAGTACACCCAGCTTGGCATTGGTGATCGCAGAGGCTTTTTTAATCAAGACAAGAGCATGGATCACCTTGAGAGGCATCTTCTCCTCCCCAATTGAAAAATTGGAGAGACTACGGGCCGTCTGCGCTCCCCAGAGTTTGTCTTGAGGAACTTGAACTTCACCGAGTGAGTCTGTTTCCGTCCGAGTATCCATGCTTTAGATCCAAGCTTTACATCAACAAAATCGCAAAAACGAACGCAAAAAGAGCGAACGACTCGATGATCCCGATCGAGGCAATACACTTACCATAGATCGCGGGCTGCTTTGCGGATGCTTGGATTCCTGTCGCGCAGACCTTCCCCTGAAAAATCGCAGAGAAGAGAATCGCTGTTCCCGAACCAATCCCAATCCCTAAAGCTGAAGCTTGTGAAAGGGTTCCGGCATCCATGGCGTTACGCATCAAAAGCATCAATACGAAGCCGTAAATGACCTGTGAAGAGGGCATCGCTGAAAGAGCGATATACTTTCCGTGACCTTCCTCAACACGACTCATGACCGCATGTGAAGCCATCCCTGCAATACCACACCCTACGGCGCTTCCGATCGCACTGAGACCAAGAGCAAGGGCTGGTCCAAACATTCCAATATCCATTTTTTCTCCTTAATTTGATCTATTCAACATCATAATAGCGTAAGGGATCATAGGGCACGCCTCCCCCTTCAAATGAGTAGTGGTACCACTCTAAAAAATTCAAACGGAGACCGTGAATGACTCCACTCATGATCCCCAAACTCAAGTTCACCCCATGGGCTAGCACCATGATCAACACCGCCACGAGAAGAGGAACTGCTCCGTAAATGGAGTTGATCGTTTGACTGACGATTCCCGAGGCAAGTCCAAGGGCAAAAAGACGCAGGTAAGAGAGCACGTCAGCAAGGATCTGGATCGAGACTGTCACCTCGGCCAATCCTAAAAGTCTGTACTGGAAGACCGCAAGAACCACTGCAAGCACCAGGCCTGTCACGATCAGTTGCTGCCCCTCTTGCACTCCAAAAGTTCCCGGAACACCAAAAACATAATTGAGAACCGTGACCGTATTGAGATAGTGCGGGAAATAGAGAAACGCTCCTATCATCACTAGAATCCAACCCACACTCGCCCAGTTCCGCGTGAGATAACGGAGCATCGAAAGGATGATATGGATCACACCTATAATGAGCGCGAGTTCCATAAAAATCGCTCGGACCACCACATCCATCACTGGATTGGCAACCTCATCTCCTCTTTTCACTTCCGCCTGCTGCATCAACTCTTCACTAGTGTTAGCAGTCGATATGGCCGGGTATTTCTGCACCCAATCTTGATAAGTCGCATCTTGGGTGGCGAGGTGATAACTCACTTTTTTGTCCGCAAGCCAGTTCAGGAAGGAGACTTTTTTCAGAGGGTTGTTCGGAGCCACGTCGATCCCAAAAAACTGTGTCATGAAGAGTCCCCAGATCACGCACGCCGAGCTCAAGATGAAGCCCAGCTTCATGATCCGTTTTCCCATTCCTTGGAAAGGGCGGAACTTAAAATAGATAAAAGTGAGGATCGACAGGTAAATGAGCCCATACCCCATATCATTGACAATCATTGCAAAGAAGAGCGTAAAGGCTGAAAACACCCAAAGGGAAGGGTCTTTATCCTCATGAGAAGGGGTATCGTAGATATGAACCAGATCCTCCCCGACCCTTGAAAGCCCTTGATTCTGAAGGCAGGTAGGAGGACTATCTCCCTCTTCAACGGCAATCTGCTCCATGTAGATCCCAAGCTCAGCAGCAAGACTCTTCACTTTCTCGAGTTGATTCGCAGGGACCCATCCATAGATTGAGAAAAGCGTTCCATCCAAGCACTCTTTTGTGAAACCCTCACTCATGTCGAGGCGGTAGAAATTGAGATAATGAACAAGGGCATGATGAAGAAACGTGCTATACTTTTGTAGTGGCTTCAATTCCTTCTCAAGCTGCTCTTTTCTTTTCAAAGCCGCTTCATTCATTTCTCTGAGCTCTTGAAGAGAGTGTTCAAACTGCATTTCAACCAGCTTCTCATACTGCTTCCGCTCCGTATGGATGCCCAAGTAGTACTCTAAGCCGTGGTCAGACGAGATGTAGATCAGATCTTCCGGCATCTCCTCTTCATCAAAGCGCCCCGCCTTGGCGGTGTAAAACTGAAAGACGCGCCTCGACTCTTCTGAAAGCTCATTGAGATCCTTAAGCGAAAACTCACCAAAGGGTTGGATACGAGCGATCTCAAGCTTCAGCTTTCTCTGCTCTTCTTCTAAATGGTCAATCTCTCTTCGGGAGCTCAATATCTCATCAGCCAGCTCGTGAGCTCTTGCGAAATCATCAGGCTCTTCTTGATTCACTACAGGCAGCCCACGAAGAACTTTGATGGCATCGATGAGTTTTTGTATCTCTTCAGGGAGAGAGCGTTTAGCCTGCCCCGAAATATTCACAAAATGGATCAACCCCAAGTCCTGTGCCTCTGTAAAAAAGCTTCTCTTCTGCTCCTCAGCACCCACAAAGATAAACTTGTTTAAATCCACTCTTGTCATGAGGCTTTTTCTATCTCCAACTGCTTTCTCTTGTTCTTTCTCTCTTCGATCTTTGTTTTAGCCACCTTGACCTGTCCAACTGCTGAAAGCTCTTGGTCTCCCAAAAAGACCTTGATCTTTCGAATGTTGGTTTCCGCTCGAGGAATCAAAATTTTCTCAAAGAGGTTCACACGGATAGAAACATTTCTTAGCTCTGCTTCCAGCGCTTCCTTTTTCTCTTTAGCCACATCGATCTCAACCAAAAGGCAAGCCATCTCACGCAGGCGTAGGATGACGCCGTCCACCCAAGCGGGCGTTTCAAAGAGGCTATAGTCGACTTTATGGAAAGTCACCTCTTCGAAGACAGGGATTTCGACCCCCGCAATATTCTCGTAATGCTTTTTGACCTCATCAATCGTGACGGCTTTGTGTAGGTTGACATTGATCTTCTCAGTTAAAAGACCTGCCAGTCGTGTCGACCCCTCTTTCTTATCATCAAACTCCTTCTGCAAACGGGCCATCTCCAGACGTGCTTCATTGACCTCTACCTGAAGGAGCGCCTTCTTCAGCTTCAATGTCGGCAAGTACCGATTGAGCTGGTTGAGATGCTTCTGCTCGTCTCGCAGTCCGTTTTTGGTGAGTTTGATTTTGCTCACGTTTTTTTCACCCAATATTTTTTGACTAATGACTCTTTGATTCCTACCTCCTCTGGCAAGAAGATCGAGCCAAAAATCTGCCATCCGAGATCCAGCGCCTCTTCAACAGAGATGTTGACCTCCAAGTTCATCATCTTCTCCTCAAACTCGTGAGAGTACTTGAGGAGTTTTTCATCCCACTCCGAAAGCCTAAAGCCCATCCCTTGACGTTCACGCGCTTTTTTAGACTCAGCGTAAAGACGGATCATGGTGTTCGCTAAATCTCCATGGTCCTCGCGAGTGACTTTTCCAATCACCTGCTGCTTCAACCTTGAAAGCGATCCAAAGGGGTCGATCATGCCTCCATGCAGGTAGAATTGTCCCTCTGTAATGTACCCGGTATTGTCGGGGATCGGGTGGGTGACATCATCGCCAGGCATGGTGGTCACCGCAACGATCGTGATCGATCCTCCCCCTTCAATCACACCCGCTTTTTCATAACGAGAAGCAAGGTCAGAGTAGAGCGATCCAGGATAGCCACGGTTAGAAGGCACCTGGTCCATCGTGATGGCAATCTCTTTAATGGAGTCCGCAAAGGAGGTCATATCTGTCAGTAGAGCAAGGACGTTTTTTCCTTCCGCAGCAAACTTCTCCGCACAAGCAAGAGCCATGTCAGGCACGAGAAGACACTCTACCGGTGGATCCGTTGCACGGTGGACGAACATAATCGTCTTGTCCATCGAGCCGGCCTCTTCAGCGTTATCGATGAAAGCTTGATACTCGGCAAAAGTGAGCCCCATCCCTCCAATGATCACCACATCGGCATCGGTTTGGTTCGCAATCCGCATGAGGAGCTTGTTGTAGGGTTCACCTGGAATCGAAAAGATCGGAATTTTTTGAGATTTAACCAGACAGTTAAAGACATCAATCATCGGAATGTTCGTCCGCACCATTTCTCTTGGGATGGTCCGTCGGACGGGATTGAGAGAGGGGCCTCCAATATCAACCGACTCCCCAATCACGTCAGGGCCGTGATCGATCGGAACACCACTTCCACTCAGGCGCCGCCCCATGAGACTTTTTCCATAGGTTGCCTGCATTTTTCGGTTCAGAAAAGTGACCTTATCCCCAGTGGAGATTCCTCTCGAGTTTTGGAAAACCTGAAGCGTGACCTGATCGCCATCGATGCTGAGGACACTTGCAAAAACACGCCTTCCATCTTTTAACTGAACTTCTGCCAGCTCATTCAGCGCCACTCCCGTTGCTGTGACGGTGATGAGGTTTCCGCGCATATTGTTGATTCGATCGTGAACTTTTCTCATCATGAACCTTGGTTTTTTATCATCTCTTCAATCTGTTTATAGGTCTCTCGGTACTCGCGCGAATCTCGTGGCAAGTAGTTCAAATTTTTAATCGTGGTCTGCAAGTTGTTAAAATAGTGCCTTGCATCGTCGTGTTTTTCGAACAAAAACTTCTGCTCGAAAAGGAGATTCATCAAGCGGAAGAGTTCGGCCTGTCGGTCGAGTGGGCAGTAGGCGTCCTGCTTGTCAAAGGCGTTCTGTTGCAGGTAACAGAAATCATACGCTTCTGCCTTCAGGTGGAGAACAAAGTCCTCCATAGAGGTCCCCTCTTCACCGACAACTTCCATCCGCTTTCCAATCTCGACACCCTCTTGCAGCAACTGATCTGCGTAGAGGACTCGTTTCGACCAGTTATCCATATACTGACTGAGCTGACGTCCCACACCCAGGATATATTTCGACCAGGATATCCCGGGGTCGATTGCCGGATAGCGGCGTGAATCAGAACGCTCACGCGAAAGCCCTAAGAACGCACTCACAACAGACAGTGTTGCCTGAGTGACGGGCTCCTCAAAGTTTCCTCCCGCAGGTGAAACGGCTCCACCGATCGTCACAGAACCTGTGGACTGATCTGAAAGTTGCAAGACTCCTGACCGCTCGTAAAACTGCGCAATTCTTGAAGCAAGATAGGCAGGAAACGCCTCCTCACCTGGAATCTCCTCCAAGCGTCCTGAGATTTCTCTGAGTGCTTGCGCCCATCTTGAGGTCGAGTCAGCAAGGAGCAAAATGTTGAGTCCCATCTGACGGTAGTACTCCGCGATGGTCATTCCCATATAGATAGAGGACTCCCTCGCCGCAACAGGCATGGAAGAAGTGTTACAAATGATCGAGGTCCGCTTCATTAAGGTCTCCCCTGTATGAGGATCCTCGAGGTGAGGGAACTCTTTCAAGATCTCAACGACCTCCCCAGCACGCTCTCCACACGCCACAACAATCACCACATCCACTTCAGAGTATTTAGAAAGGTGGTGCTGGATCACCGTCTTCCCCGCACCAAAAGGTCCAGGTGTACAGAAGGTTCCTCCTTTCATGATGGGAAACTGTGTGTCGATAATACGGCAGCCGGTGACCATCATCTCTGAAGGAACCGTTTTAATTCCTTCCATCAACGCGCTTTTGATGGGCCACTTTTGCACCATCGTAAAGGAGTGCTCATGGCCCTCCTGGTCTTTCGCCTTCGCCACCACTTCATCCACACGGTAGGAGCCTTTCGGCGCAACCCAAGTCAGTGTATAGCTCCCAAACAACTTGAAAGGAACCATGATTTTGTGCTTGAAGCGGTTTTCCATAACAAAACCAAGAGAGTCCCCTCTCTTTACCTGGTCGCCCACCTTTGCTTGAGGTTCAAACTCCCAGTTTCTTTCACGGTCTAGCGGGCTGAGATAGAGTCCACGTGGGAGAAAAAGACCTGCTTCATCTGCTAAGTCTTCGAGAGGATTTTGCAGGCCATCGTAAACAGTCGAGAGCAACCCTGGTCCGAGCTCTGCTTCCAAAAGGTCTCCAGAAAATTCAACCTTCGTTCCGAGTTCGACACCACTTGTATCTTCGTAGACTTGAATCTTTGCTTCGTTACCGACAATCTCAATGACCTCTGACTTCAGTCGTACGCCGTCGACAACCACATAAGCCACCTCCCCTTGCTGAATCTCCCCTTCAAAGCGGACCTGAAGGAGGTTTCCAAAGGCGCGGATGACTTCACCTGTTGCCTGTTTCTTCTCTTGTTTCACTGGGGTCATATGGCTTTCCTCACAATAGCATCAAACATGTCTAGTCCCTTCTTTTCATCCAGCTCGAGCCACTTAATACAGGAAACAAGCTGGATGAGATAACATAAAATGCGGTCAATACTGAACTGGTCAATACCCACCATTTTCTCTACTCTTTCATAACGCCACTCCATGATCGCCTGATAAAGCGCATAAGAGTCTTTTTTGTGTTCTTCGTAGATCGCTTTGATCGGCTTCATCTCGTCTGGAGGGTCAAAGCTAGCAGCGCTTTTTTGCGAGAGAATCGAGGCGACTAAAGGGTCATCAGGATCTTCAAACTGAAGCTCTTCAACGATATCTAAATCCAGGTCCTTCGCACGGAGAGCAGAGAACGTTAAACGCATGGAGCGCTCAAGCTCTAAGTACTCTTTTAAAAAACCTGTCGCCCTCTTTGACTCTTCAGCATAGTAGTCATGGTACAGTTTCGAAAAGTAGCGCAACCGATCTTCTTTGTCGGTATAGTGATCGAGGTAGCTGAGCACGTAGTCAGGAAGCATCAAACCACTCGCCAAGGCCTCATCTAAAAAGTCAGGCGCAATGCAAGAAATCGAGCTAAGGTCTTCCCCTCTCCAAAGGGCTCGGATGTTGTCGATGTCAAAGACGAATAAGAGCGTCTGGATCTTCTCAAAATCGGCTTTCAACAGATTGATCTGCGCAAAATATTTGAAGTCATACACAGAAATATCGACCGGTTCACCTAGTCGGATTGGAGGGAGAGCTGTGGCAAAAAAATAGTAGTTTTTTTTCATGACTTAAATAACTTGTCTCTAAAATCTTCTCGTAAAAATTGGCTAAGCAGCTCCACCAAACTTCGATCGCTGATATCAAGTGTTAAATGTTTGTCGTGCAGCTTCACCTGAATCCCCGCAGAGAAGTCTCCTAAAACCACACTTTTTTCTTTGAGCTGATTCAAAATATTCTCTCCGATCAAGTGGTTCACCTCATCCACAGAAACAGTTTGAGGAATCAAAACAGAAAAGTCAGCCGAAGCTCCCTCTTTCTTGATGGAATCCACAATGGCATCGATCAGGCGCTTTAAAACATCCTTATTTGCAGCTGAGCGGGTGATGAGCTCCACGACCTGAGGGTTGAAAAGCTCTTTTTCGATACTCTGCTTGAGAGTCTCAACGGCTTGCGCTCCCGCCTGCTCAAGAGAAGTTTGAAAGACGCGCCGTTCGCGCTCATTCAGCTGATGGGCTTCCTCAACGAGAGTTTTTGCTTCTGCTTCCGCTCGATCAATCACCTCTTTTGCTCTCGCGTGCGCATCGTTGATGATCCCTTCCGCCTCACGTCGAGCAGGATCAATCGTTTCATCTTTAAGAATTTTACAGATTTTTTGGATCTTATCTTCACCGGTATCGAGAAGTTTTGCCATAGAGTACCACCTATATGTTCGTCTGAAATCCACACTCTACTCCAAGAATCATAAATAATCAACCCACTCTTGTTATAAAAAACTCCTGAGGTTAAAGTGCTTCTGATGAAATTCGCGATTTTATTTTCCCTCATTTGTCTTCCTTTAGTCGCAGATTACGCTCCTGGCACCCTCCTTCTCACCCCGCCCAACGACTGGAAGGCAACTGAAAAAGAGCAGCTTCCTAAGAATGTGCAGTTTATGATTGTGGGAAACAGCTCCTCAGACTACCCCCCTTCCCTCAACCTCGCTATCGAACCCTATCCAGGCGAAGTCAGAGACTACCTCCAGCTGATCAAGCGCATCAATCGAGCAGATGGAAACAGCGTTAAAGAGTGGGGCACGGTTCAAACAAAGGCTGGAAAAGTCACCCTCGTTCAAGTCGACCTTAAAAACAACTGGGGCGACATCACACTCCTACACGGAATCCTCATCCACGACCACCGTCTCCATCTTGTCACTGCAGCCTCTCTCAAAAAGGAGTTTTTCCAGCACCTTCAGGAGTTCACCAAGGTCATTAAGTCGATGCAGTTTACTCCAGACCTCTTCAGCCTCGCTGGAGATCCTCTTTCGAAAAAAATCCGCTCTGACGCTGAGAATCTCTTTCAAAAACACCGCGAGATTCAAAAGAGCTCCACTTTCTCAACAAGGAGTGAAACTTTCCACTCGCCTCACTTTCAAGAAGAGGTTTGGATCCCCTTTTCTAAGGAACTGGAAGCTTTACTGCCTGAGAACAGCACTCTCCGCACCCGCCTATCTCAGAAGCTGGCTACTGACCTGACAGTAGAATATGAGTAGCTTGATATTTCTTTACGAAAAAGGATTTGATCCCTTATGAATGGAGTTTAAATCATAAGACTCGGTATTTCAGGAATGTCTGCCCAATCATCCTGTTGCATAGCGCGAACAGTCGTGAAATATCCTAGCTAGAACGGAAATAGACACATGTTAGAACGATTCAAGGCCCCTATCACCATCTTACTTATCTGCCTCTGCTTCTTCACCCCTCGCATCAGCTATGCAGATGACTATACTTATATCGGGGGACGAGGCTATAGCACCTACAGAACTTGCCCTAACCTAGCTGCAGGAACAGCACTCGCAGTGGTTGCCCTTGCTGCCATCATCGCTGTCGCTGTGCAGAATGGAGGAAACAATGAGCACTGTCACCCAGACATCTTCACAGACAACCTCTTCAACTAAGATGAAACCTCTCGTTTATCTCAGCCTGATTGCCCTCCTGCTCTCTTCCTGCGTCTGCTGCACCCCACGCATCTGGCATGGCGACAACGATATTTATGGTGCCGTCACCTCTAAAGTCGAAGGCAACGAACAGCTGCTTAGCCTCGACTTCAGCTCAGGTCCTTCAGGAGAGAAACTCTACCTCACCCTCTACGCCCTACCAGTCTACCAGGAACAGTTCAGCTATAAAATCTCTGGAGAAGAGCACGAAGGCGCCCTCACCTCTCTTAAAGGAGGCCAAAGACTCCTCGTTCACGAGACAGACCGCCTCCGCATCCGCCAAGCCCTCGAAAAGGGCCACGCAGTCGAAATCTCTCTTGCGATGTATCATGAAACGTTTGAGGCGACCGGCTTCAACGATGCCCTTGCAGTCACACTCTAAACTCGCTATACTTGGAATTTCTTAACACCTAAAGAGGTTATCCTATGCAAAAAGGACAAGTCCTTCACTTTCCTTGCAAAAAGTGCAAAAAAGAGCTCCACTTCTCACTCTTTGAACTTTCGCAAGGTCCCATCGAATGCACGGGATGCGACAGCCAGTACGACTTTCGTGACCCGACCCTTCTCCGCCAGATTGAGAAGTTTGAAAAGCTATGTCACCAGCTCCTCGACTCCTCGGAGATTCTTTCAGATACCTGTGTCGGCATCGACTTCGAGGGCCGATCCATCAAAGTCCCCTATAAAATCCTTCTCACACGACTCGGCTCAAAGCTAGACCTCAAACTCAATGGAAAACCTCTCACCATCCAGTTCCGTCTAGAGCCACTTGAAGAGATGGAAAAGCTTTTGAAATCTGAAATAGACTGTGGTACCGTAAACTCAGAAAAGCCCACAACCATACCCATTCAATTTTAGCGGAGAAACCGGATGAGCCTCTTAGACACCCTCAAGCAGTACACCACCGTTGTAGCCGACACCGGAGATTTTGACTCCATCCACAAGTTTAAACCCCAGGATGCGACAACCAATCCCTCCCTCATCCTCGCCGCTTCTAAAATTCCAGAATACAAGCCTCTCGTAGAAGAGGCGGTTGCCTACAGTAAGAAAAACGCCACGGACAAAAATCATGAGAAGTCTCTTCTGATCGACAAGCTCTTTGTCAACTTCGGCGTAGAAATCCTGAAAATCGTTCCCGGTCGTGTCTCCACCGAAGTCGATGCGCGCCTCTCCTTCGATACTCTAGGTAGCATCCAAAAAGCGGAATGGCTGATTTCACTTTACGAAGACGCTGGCATCCCCCGTGAACGCATCCTCATTAAACTCGCTTCCACTTGGGAAGGCATGAGGGCCTGTGAAGTCCTCGAGAAAAAGGGCATCCACTGCAACATGACACTCATGTTCTCCGTGACACAAGCAGTTGAAGCCGCTGAGGCGGGCGCTACACTCATTTCGCCTTTCGTGGGGCGTATTCTCGACTGGCACAAAAAGAACGATGGACGCGACTACGCCCCTGAAGAGGATCCCGGCGTTCAATCTGTCCACCGCATCTACAACTACCTCAAACATTTTGGATACAAAACCCAAGTCATGGGTGCGAGCTTTAGAAATATGGGTGAAATCCTAGAACTGGCAGGCTGTGACCTCCTGACAATCAGTCCTAAGCTTCTCGATGAGCTCGCCAGCACAGAGGGCGAACTCACCCGCAAACTCGATCCCCACACAGCAAAAGCAGCTGACATCTCTCGTATTAAGCTGGACGAATCGACTTTCCGTTTCCTCCTCAACGATAACCAAATGGCCATTGAGAAGCTCTCAGATGGAATACGCCGCTTCGCCGCCGCTACCGTAGAGCTTGAAGAGGCCCTGATCGACTAGGATCGAGCCATCTTAAACAATTAAGGCTAGATTTTTACTCTTTTTTAGGTTATGATGGATTCGTGGAACCTGAAGAAGTCATAGAAAAATTTTCATATAGTGTGTTTCTCGACCCTTTTATCATTGTCGGACTGACACTCCTATCCGTCTTTCTGGTCCGTTTTGGATTAAAAAAAATCATTTCAACAAATGGAAACCGTCCGTGGCTGAAACTTTTTGCTGAGGCGATGTATGCACCGATCCAGTGGATTCTAGTCGGCTTCGGTCTTTTAGTTTTAATCCAAAACCTCGGTCTCTACTTTGAGACTTTGACGACGGCCGTCGATCTCCCCTTCGTCCGCAAACTCTACCTCTATATCAGTGTTTTCTTCCTTCTTCTTGTTTGGCAGAGAAAACTCACCGAAGAGTTTCTAAGAAAAGCAAAAGCGGGAAAAACGAAGAAAGTCGACAAAGCCGTTGTCTTAGCTCTGAGCCGCCTCGCCTCCATCTCGATCTTTATCCTTGGAGGTTTCCTCATTTTAGACCTCTTTCAAGTGCCTTTGACTGCGTTTGTGGCATTTGGTGGAGTCGGTGGTTTGGCGATCTCTTTCTCAGCAAGTGACGTGATCAAGAACTTCTTCGGAGGACTCATGATCTACGTCAACCGTCACTTCTCTGAAGGAGAGTGGATCCGCTCGCCCAACAAGAATTTTGAGGGAGTGGTCGAGAACATCGGCTGGTACATGACAAAGATCCGTACCTTCGACCGCCGCCCCACCTACATTCCCAATGCGTTGATGACCGATGCAATCGTTGAAAACCCGAGTCGGATGTACAACCGCCGGATCAAAAAAGACATCGGCATCCGCTACGAGGACTTTAACAGCATCGTACCCATCGTCGATGAGATCCGCGAGATGCTCCAAAACCACCCTGATATCGATCAGAATCAATTTTTGATGGTGGAGTTCCACAACTTCGGCGCCTACTCTCTCGACATCAACATCTATACCTTCACTAAAACAACCAACTGGCAAAAGTGGAGAACCGCGCAACAAGACGTTCTGATTAAAGCTGGACAGATCATCGAAAAGCACGGGGCTCAAATTGCCTTCCCAACAACGACTGTGCAACTAGAACAAAGCACTTCCCCTGAAAAACGGTTCGAAGATCTCTCTACCGTCTCCGTCGAAGACAAAAATTAATCTTTCTTTAATTTTTTCTTTACATTGTCCCTTCAAGATGGGGGCATGCAAACAGAAAAGACCCCCTTACGATTTAGTTACGAACACCAAAACCCCCTTCCCCTTCCAAGCGAAGAAGGTTGGATCGGGAGAAAGGTGACAGCCATACCAAAGGCACTCTACTTCGGAGTGATCCTGACGGTGATGGAACTCGCAGAAGCCCTCTTCAATTTACCGAGATCTTCTAAACAAACACAGCTCCACCTCTTCAATGCCGCATGCTATTTGCAGGAGGCGTGGGGGTGGTTAGTGACACTCTTTTCTGATCAGCTGGGACAAAAAATTGTCTTAGAGAGTCAGTTCATGAGAAATTGCTATGAGAACCCTGTAAAAGTGACAAAAACAGCACCAAAGAGGGCAACCCACACGAATCCTCTCACACAAGAGATCGAAGAGCTGAGCAATAAGAAGATGAATGGCGATCTTGCCGGCGTCTACATCACCACCAACGAAAGTAACCCTTTAGAGACTCAAGAGATCTTAAAAAAACACCCTATCAAGGTGAATAGCTGCCATATTGGCTTCTCTGGTTGGCACAACTTGGATATCATGGCAGAGCGCCACTCTAGCTACGGAGTCATCTGCGACTTCAATCCTAAAAACGCCCTTCTTCTTGAAGAAACTCTCCGCTTAGTGCGCCTTTCGGAAAGTCGTGAGGAGTTTCTGAAAAAGATGGGACCTTATCTCGAGAAAAACCGTCGAGTTTTTTCTCCTAATATCGCGAACGGTGGGATCTGCGTTTGTCCTTTTGAAGAAACGAACCGCCAGCTTGACACTCCAGGAAGTTGGCTCTCGAGTGACCGTAGCTATCAACACATTCGCAGGCTAGCACTTGAAGACAAAGTCGCCCTTGTCACCGAAGATGTGAGAAACACAGCGACCTTCAAGAAACTTGTAGCCCTTCTCAGAAGGGAGAACCTCGTCGTAGATACTCTCTACATGAGCAATATCCCGCAGTACATGAAAGAGAGAAAGCATCGACTGGACTACACGGAGAGTGTTCGAACACTCATTGAAGATGAGACACTCGTGATCCAGTGCCCGATTTACGGTCCTTCGACAGACCTAGATAAGCTCAAACAAGAAGTCGTCACAGGAAAAACACTCCTTCAGACCCCAGTGCGTTGTCTCTATGCTTAAATTTTCTCAATGGAAAAATTGGTCTCTTCCCATTGATCTGATTCTGACCAGTAGAAGGTGAACTCGATCCCTTTTCTTCCTTCGAGTTCATCTTGGGGAATATCCAAATAGTGGATTCCGAGACCCGTATCGTGCGTCTCTTTTTCTTGGGTGGTCTCCCACCCATCGATTGAGTAGCGCACTTTTGCGGGAGCCAAAAGCTCAAAGCGGAGAGTCCGCTCAAACGAGCACTTTCGGATCTTATGATTAAACCTCCATGAATCAAAATGGCACTTGGTCACTTTATCGTGATAGCGCTCTGCCACCTCAGGTGGAAGGTCAAATAACCGCTTCTCTTGGAGTGAACACCAGAGCTTGAGGTACTCACCATGAGCCCAAACAAGCGGCATCGCAGAAGCCGTAGGTTCGCCGTTAAAGAGTCCTTTCTCCGGAATGTCTGGACTGTCCCACACCTGTTCAGGAATGAGGTGCGTCGTACTTGCAAAGTTACCCATCACGGAAAAGAGGTGCTCCGCTTGCTGGGTGTCTCCTTTCGCAAGCTCATAGTGAGCCCTTTCTCCAACCAGGAGGGGCCACCCTCGTCCCACACCTGTTCCATCATAGTCACTTCCATCCTCTTTTTCGCCGTACCCGTCGAAGCGGTAACGCAACCAAACGGGCCCCCTCTTCGTTTCTTTGATCAGGGTCGCATCAATCGCTTTCACAGTATTCAGCATCCTTGGATCGTTCGCGCGTCGCAGTCCAAATCGCACGAAGGCTAGAGCGTCGGTACTGACAATCTCAGAGGATTTGTGCTCCATCTCTTGCACCGCTCTGTTGCGGATAGGAATTTCTCCTTCGAGCCCTGCACCCTCTTCGGTGATGCGGACATAGTACCCCTCAATCCCGAGCTCACGTGAAAGCGGCGTGTCCTTCACATAGAGGCGCTCTTCGATATGATCGTTCCAGCGGTCTGCGATGTCTAAAAGATAGTCAGCCTCTTTTTCCAGACCACGCTCCCGGTAAAAATCAGAGGCGATCACGAGAGCTGCGATCTCTGCAGCGAGTGTGAAAGGAGTGTAGCCTGCATTCTCTTCCCACCGGTCTTCCTGAGTCATCGGGCCATTTTTTGCGACATACTCGGCCGCCCGTTTCACCATGAGCCATGGGTCGAGCTCACCGAGAGCCCCCTTCTTTTTCAAATAACTGGCTAAGAGGATGGGAAGCGCTGTTTCATCCATCTGCACTCCAGTCCAATAGACCGAACCATCCACCCACATGTTTTGCGCCCAGTGTCCATCGGCTTCTTGTGTGCACATGAGGTAATGAAGCACCTGTCTTGCTCCGTGGAGGTCATTGACCGCCGCAAGTCCAAACGCACTCTCCACGAGATCACGAGGCCAGACAAGATGGTAGCCTCCTAGACTCTTATCAGCGCGGCTTCCTCCCCATGGAATCGAAAGCGATGCAATGATGCTCCCTCTGAAAATTTTTGTCTGATGGGCTTTGAGCACCATCAGAGAGGTCTTCAACAACGATTTTGCGGGCTCTACCGCCTGTTTAAAGATGGGATCTGCAGCTCTTTGTACCTCCATCCAGGGGCGCACATAGCTTTCTCGCATCTCTTTATCAGGAAGCGTTAAGGAGGCCCTTGCAAGCTGAGCAGCAATGGCTCTTGTCCGACCGAAACCCACGACGATGCGGAACTTTCCATGCGCATCTGTCTCAAGTTGACCCGTCAGACCGATGTTTCCCTCCGTCGCTTCTGTGTAGCGCTCTTTTAACTCACCACTTTGACTCAGCTGTTCCCATCCGTCACTGACTCCGACATATCCAACAGTGCGTTTTTTAAACGCGGGCTCTGCCACTGCCGCCACACAGAAGTCATACTTCTCGGCAAAGAGCATGGGCACTCCCTTGTAGTCATCCACAAAGCCGCTATTTCCATAGCCGTAGTTGCGGAGGTGGGGGTTCACGTGGAGATAGATCGTGTAATCACCCTGCTCTCCTTTTAGAGCGATGAACTCCCCTTCAACGATCAGCGCATTGCGATAGGGATCGGTGTAAACGGTTTTTCGAATTTGGAAAGCTCCATCTTTGGCAGTCGTGGTGACCTCCCAACAAGGAACTCCGGCCGAAGAGGTCTTGTACTGAAAGTCACAGTCTCTTTTCTCCGAGTAAAACGTTCCGTCGGGACCGACCACGAGAAAGAGCAACTGCCGCAGGGCAACCGTATCGATCGAGGGGTAATAGACCTCTGTCACCACTCCTTTCGCAAGAGTGAACCAAGTCTGACTAGAGGGGTTGAGGGAAGTACCGAGACCCATCTTCTGGCTGCTCGTCCAAAAGGGCTCACTCCCTGGGGCACCTGGGGCTGGATGGCTCATAACCTCCTTATAGCTTTTTTATGAAAAAGAGAGTAGAATGACTCCCCATGGAAGATAAAATCGAAGATAAAATGCGTGAGATTCTCATCTCTATTGGAGAAGATCCTGAGCGTGAAGGACTTGTAAAAACACCCGAGCGTTACAGTAAGGCTCTTCAGTTTTTGACAAGCGGCTACAACGAAACCCCCGAAGAGATTGTAAAAGACGCCCTATTTGAGTCCTCAGTGAGCGAGATGATCGTTCTTAGGAATATCGAGCTCTTTTCTCTTTGTGAACACCATGTTCTGCCTTTTATCGGAAAGTGTCACATAGGCTATATCCCGAATGGGAAAGTGATTGGAATCTCCAAACCCGCTCGGATTGTGGATCTCTATGCAAGACGGCTCCAAATTCAAGAAAATTTAACCGTTCAAATTGCAGAGACTATATCAAAACTCACTAATGCTCATGGAGTTGGAGTTGTCATCGAGGCGAAACACCTCTGTATGATGATGCGCGGAGTAGAAAAACAAAACTCTGAAATGACAACTTCCTGTATGCTAGGAGTGTTTAAAGAAAAAAGTAAAACACGCCAGGAATTTTTAGAGCTCATTAAATGATCTGTCTCCACTTCGTTACATTGCTCCTCTTCTTTGCAAACCCCCTCCTTGCAACGACCTCAAACGTCGAGTTTGATATCCAATCCGACTCCAAAAAGTGGAAGCTAGTCTACGAAGGCGCCGTGGATAACTTCTCAATCGTTGAGTACACCACCGACAACGAAACACTCACGAACTGGACACGCCTCGCCTCTGTCGTCACTTACGACGGTCTCTCAGCGAGCCCCTCCGATCTCTTTATGAAGATGTTACAGGGGATGCAATCTAAATTCCCTGAGTGCAAAATTTCGTACAGGATCCACTCTCAAGCAGAGGGAGATTTAATGGGGGAATGGCACTTAAAAGGAGGAACCCAGACTGCAGAAGAGCACAACTGGATCAAGATCATCTCTGCTGACGAGCAGATACACACCCTCCTTTTCACCACAAAAAATCCCGCTGAAGTAGAGACGGTGCGTCCCAAGTGGGAAAAGATTCTCCAGAAGTCACACTTGAAAAATAAAATATCGACAGCCCGATGAATGGTTCTTTAGCAAAAGCTTTTTACATCTCTGCTCTCCTCTTCTTTGCCATCCTCCTCCTCTACTACGCCCAAGCTCTATTGATTCCTTTTGTGGTTGCAGTGGTCATTTGGTACCTCATCCTCACTCTACGCAACGCTGTTCTTGGCATTCCTAAAGTGGGAGCCCTTCTCCCCTCTTGGCTCGCCAACCTTCTCGCTGTCGTCCTCAGCTTCCTCTTCATCTACATGATCGGTTCGATCGTCACGGAGAATGTCAACGCTTTGATCAACCTGGCACCGGAGTATGCAGCACGCCTCAACACGCTGAAAGACCAGTTTTTTCAATTTCTACACGTGGATGACGTTCCTAACTTTGATGAAATCTTTGGAAAGTTTGACGTGTTCAATGTTTTGACTTTGATTGCACAAGCTGTTGCCGAAGTTGCAAAAAGCACCGCTATCATTTTCATCTATGTCATCTTCTTATTGCTTGAAGGCCACTACTTCGACCAAAAGATCCGTGCGCTCGCTAGAAAAGATGCCAACCGTGAAGCCACTCACCAGATCTTAGACAAGATCGCAGCCCAGGTCCAAAGTTACGTTCGAATCAAAACCTTCGTCAGCTTTTTGACCGCTCTTTCTGCGTATGTGGTTCTTGTTGCCGTCGGTGTCGACTTTGCCGATTTTTGGGCGCTGCTCTTCTTTATCCTCAATTTCATTCCCACCATCGGATCGATCATTGCAACGATCTTGCCCATCGTGGTCTCTGTGGTGCAGTTTGAATCCCTCTTCCCTGTCTCGCTTGTCGCTGCAGGGCTGATCACCGTTCAAATGGTCTTTGGGAACTTCATCGAACCACGGCTGATGGGACGCTCTTTCAACCTCAGCCCCCTCGTCATCCTGCTCTCACTAGCGATTTGGGGCTACATCTGGGGAATCGTGGGCATGCTCCTTTCGGTTCCTATCATGGTGATTCTCAACATCATCTTCTCCAATTTTGAGGAGACAGAGCCCCTAGCCATCCTCCTCTCTGAGAAGGGTGAGGTCAAGTAGCTTAAATTCCCTTTCCGTGTTAAGTATGGGGAAAAGGAGTCTATCCATGAAAAAGATCCTCTCGATCCTACTATTGACGCCCTGGGTAGCCAGCGCCGCTCTCTCCCCCTTCTATCAATCGATCATGGAGATCAAAGCGATCCTAGATGACGAGAACCTCGAAGAGGAGCTAGGCCAGGCGACCATGATCGAGTCCATCACGAAAAATGAGACAGGCTATCTCATTAAAAATGGAGAGGGACATGTGCAAGTTCACCTCCACTACAACTACAGTGGAAAAATTGGCCCTGCGAACTTCACTCTCGAATTTGAAAAATCAGTGGAGAATGGTCAACCCTGAGGATTTCTTCCTCTTGGTCTTTGGTTTGGCTAAGGGGCGTAGAACGCGTCCAATGAGGTCATACCCTGCAAGGTCGGTAATCTCTACCTCATACCACTCATTGAAAGCGTTGACCGCACGTCCATCGTTGATGATCACCTGCCCATCGATATCCGGACACTGACCAGAATGGCGGCCACGCATCAACAGCTCCGACTCGGGGTGGAACCCCTCGACGAGGACTTTCATCTTCTTCCCGATAAACTGCTCAGAGCGCTCTTCGACCACCTCTTGCTGTAAAGCAGCCAAAATTTCCTGACGCTCCTCTTTGACGCTCTCCTCAATCTGCCCCTCCATCTCGGCCGCAGCACTCCCCTCTTCTTTCGAATAGGTGAAGATACCCACATGGTCCAGAGGATACTCCTGAACAAAGTCGCACAGCTCTTCAAACTGCTCTTCCGTCTCTCCGGGAAAGCCGACAATGAGGCTGGTGCGGATCGCCATACCGGGGATCTGTTCACGCAGCTTTTCTATAATCGCCACGATCTCTTCTTTTGACGTTTTCCGTCTCATGGCTTTCAGAAGGGGGTTACTGACGTGCTGGATAGGCATGTCGAGGTAGGGACAAATACGCGGATTTTCACGCATCAAATCGATCAGCTCATCGGTGATCTCATCTGGATAGAGATAGAGGAGGCGGATCCAGTAGTCTCCGCTGGTTTTAAGAAGCTCTTTCAACAAGACAATCAGCCCTTCAGACTTCGAGTAACCGAGATCTTTTCCCCAGTCACCGAGGTCTTGCGCAATCAAAATGACCTCCTTGACCCCTTGGCCAAGAAGAGCGTGAAACTCCTGGACCACTCTTTCGAGTGGTTTACTTCTTAGATGGCCTTTGATGTCAGGGATGATGCAGTAGGCGCAGCGCTTACGGCACCCCTCCGCAATTTTCAAGTACGCAAAGGAGCCAGGCGTCGAAAGGGTGCGCGGCACCTCTCCCGCTTCCAGATAGCTTTTTGTCGTGGTGATCTTCTCCCCCTGCTCCTCCACGGTCACAGCACGGAGAATCTCCTCAACCTCACCCGATCCTAACAGATAGTGGAGGTCGGGAAACTCTTTTTGGATCTCCTCTTTGTGGGTCTGAACCATGCAGCCCGCCACGATGACCTTCGCCCCCTCTTTCTTCTCAGAGGTCGCATATTCAATCGTCTCCAAGGACTCAGCCCTTGAAGCCTGAAGGAATCCACAGGTGTTAATGATGATGAAGTCCGCCTCAGGAAGCTCTTCAGCTGGCTCATATCCCTCTTTTAAAAGGATTCCTAGCATGACTTCCGTATCGACAAGGTTTCGGGGACAGCCTAAGCTAATAAAATGGATTTTATTCCCGCGAGCGTGAAAATTGGGTTTTGACATACAAGCAGTATACTTCCCATAGCAGATTTATTCCAACTTAGGATAAGATGCACGCCATGAAAAAGAAACGGATCCTCCTCACCTGCGGCAGATCGACCCTCACGCTCGATCTAGCTCGAAAATTCAGCCGCTCAGGGCACACTGTCTATGTAGTTGAAACGACCGGCTATAACGTCTGTCGCTTCTCCAACGCGGTTGAAAAATCCTTTACAATCCCCGCTCCAAGGTATGATTTTAAAGGCTTCACCAAAGCCCTTCTCAAAATCGCCAAAGAGCAGGAAATCGACCTCTTGATCCCTGTTTTTGAGGATATCCTCTACGTTTCAAGGCTCACCCACCTCTTTCCGAAAGAAACAGAGGTGTTCAGCCTTCCCTTTGAAAAGGTCAATAGCTTTCACAACAAATGGCTCTACTCTGAGAAGCTCAAGTCCCACTCCATTCCACGCCCTGATGCCTACCTTCTTCAAAGCAAGGAGGATGTAGAAGCCCTCGTCTTTGACCGCCCCTATGCCATCAAAAATGTCTACAACCGCGCCTCCAAAAACGTCTTCAAGGTCGAAAAGAAAGAGGACCTAGAGGAGCTCACCTTCGACCCTCATAACCCTTGGATTGCTCAGGAGTGGGTCGATGGCAACCGCTTCTGCACCTTTAGCATCGTCCGTGAAGGAAAGCTGCTTGCCCATAGCACCTACCCAGTCCGCTACACCTGTGAGGGACACTCCTGCTACGCTTTTGAATCGATCCACCACGCTAAGATCCAAGAGTGGGTCGAGCACTTCGTTCAGATCGAAAACTTCACTGGCCATATCGCGTTTGATTTCATCGAGACCGCAGACCGTGGCCTCCTCACCATTGAGTGCAATCCCCGCGCCACCACGGGCCTCCACCTCTTCGATGACGAAGACCGCCTCGACCTCGCCTATACGGAAAATCTTCAAACCCCCCTGCTCTCTCCTATCGGACGCACCTCTCAAATCATGGCAGCCCATTTCATCTTTGGCTGGAGAAAGGTGAACCGAAAAGAGGAACTTCCCTCCTTTTACCAACAGTTCAAAGCGGCTCCAGACATCATTTTTGACCGTGAGGACTTGAAACCCTTCCTCTCACAACTCCTCCTCGTGCCCGTCTACATCGCCGAAAGCCTTCGAATTCGTTCTTCAATTGCAGAGACTTACACCTACCAGATCGAATGGAACGGCGAGCCTGTTCCAGAGCCGACGTAATTCTCTTGCCGAAAGAGGAGGGAAGCAGTAAAAGGGAGGGGATGAACGAAACCACCAAGAAAGAGCTTAGCAAACTCCCGATCACTGCCGCATTTTGGATCCTCGTCCTCTTCGTCTTTAATGTGATCTTCCCCCTCTTTTTTCTCTTCGAACCCCTCGCCCGACTCACTCTCCTCTGTGCCGCGATCTGGATCGCCCTCACCTTCTTTTGCATCCCTCGTCTAGGGTTGAGCCGTGCCCTTGCTGTCGGCCACCTTCCCTGGGTTTTCCTTGTCTACCAACTCTTTAACCACTTTCTCACCGTCTCTTTCACGGGACCGACCGGCTTTGACCTGTGGGTCGTGGCTACCGCCCTTCTCAACTTATTGGCGATCGTCTATGATCTCCTTTTCTACCTTCGATACATCGGAGGAGATTAACCTTAAACGAAGGAAATAGCATATGACTTGTAAACCAGTTGAAGGCGTTTTTGAAACTCTGACAGAATCCTTTTTTAAAGCGACGGGCCAAAATGGCCAGTGGGCAAAAACGAACTACCTCAGTGTCCCGATTGTCTACCTCAGCGTACAAGTCGGCTCCATCTTTGTTGAAGAGCTCGTCCCTCTCGTGGCTTTGGCAATGGCAGTCGCCGCCAGTGTCTCTGACCTCTTCGCTGGAACCATCCACGCCGCAACAAAATCTGCTATTAGCAACACTTTCCGTCTTATTTCTGCTGGAACATTTGCTTTTGCGACGGGCTCGATGCTAGGAGCGGCACCGATCTTCACCTTAGCCTACACAGTACTCATCCTCGCCGTGAGAATCTTCACCTCGGCCAACGTCGCCTCAGGAGAACCCGCAACCCCAGAAAAAACAGATGGACCTTCGTAGCCCCGCTTTCCTAGACCAGCAATACATCCCACGAAAGTACAGTTGCCAAGGCGACGATGTCAGCCCTCCTCTGGAGATCGCAGATTTTCCAGAGGGGACCGTCAGCCTCTGTCTGATCATGGACGACCCGGATGCTCCAATGGGCACCTGGGACCACTGGCTTGTTTGGAACCTACCCCCCACCACTGAAATCCCAGAGGGAAGCCTCCCTGAAGGAGCGAGTGAAGGAGTCAATAGCTGGGGAAACAACAACTACGGAGGGCCCTGCCCACCCAGCGGAACCCACCGCTATTTTTTTAAGCTGTATGCTTTAGATCAGAAGCTGGACCTCCCCTCTTCAACAAAAAAAGAAGAGCTAGAAGCTGCTCTCAAACCGCACCTCCTTGACGAAGCAATTCTAATGGGCTTATATACCAAATCATGAACCCCCTCTTTGTCGATCGCATCGATGCCGGCAGGCAACTCAGCAAAGCCCTCTCCCACCTCAAGGGCTCCCCCGATGCGGTCTCTGTGGGCCTCGCTCGTGGAGGGATTGTTCCCGCCTTTGTCCTCTCTCGCGCCCTCGAAATCCCCCTGGATGTGATTGTCCCGAGAAAAGTGGGAGCTCCCTTCAACCCCGAACTCGCGATCGCAGCCGTTACCGAGTCTGGAGCTGCCTTCTTCAACGAGGAGCTGATCGAAACCCTTGGTATTACAGAGGACCTTCTAGAAACTGAACTAAAAAAAGAAAAAAAGAATGCGGAAGAGCGGCTGAAGCTTTACCGCACCGTCCTCCCTGCCACCTCTTTTAAAGATAAAATCCTGCTCCTCGTCGACGATGGACTCGCGACGGGAGCCACGATGAAAGCCAGCATCCGCGCTGCAAAGGACTCAGGAGCAAAAGAGATCCTCGCTGTCGTTCCGGTGAGCCCTCCTGAAACAGCCCTCGAAATCGAAGCGAGTGGCGCGGGTGTTCTCACCCTCGCCACTCCTCCAAACTTCCAAGCTGTCGGGCAGTTCTACATGCACTTCCCGCCCGTCGAAGATGATGAAGTCCTGAGCCTTCTTAAAAGTGTTTAAAACTCATCATCCCATTCATCATCACCAGCATCAGCAGCTTTCTCTAGCGCTTCATCCCGAGCTTCAACTGCAGCTGCTAAGGCTTTTTCAGCAGCCATTCCCACCTGTCTTACAGCTGCCTTAAATTTTTTATTCCCGGAAAAATTTCTCTCAAAATCGTCTACCCTGGATCGAAGTTCTATTGCATCATTTACGACTTGATCCAGACCAGCAGAACCCTCAGTACTTTTTGTTCTCTCAAAAATGACCGAAACCTGATCTACAAATCTCTCAATTTCTTCAAAATCACTTTTGTCCTTGTCTTTTTTAACAGTGACCTTCGAAAGCTCCACATAAGCTCCGTAAAGAGAGGCTTTCGCCTGATCTATTGGGCTCCCTGCGCTTTGTAGTCGTCTCATTAAAACACCAGCCACTCCTGACTTTCCGGAAGTGGGTTTGTATTGATCCATTTTAGCTTCAACTCTCTCTTTAGGAGTTTGCTGACTTACATTTCGAAGTGGTGTACCTCCCTTAATTTGACTCATTAGATCCGGGCCTGGAGCTGCCGAGGCTGCAGGTGCCACTGGTGCAGCAGGTGCCGCTGGGGCAGCGGGTGGTGGTGTTGAGGTTGCAGGTGCAGGTGCTGGGGCTACTGGTGGTTTAGGTGCTGAAGAAGTTATCAATGCTTTTAATCGTGCAATCTCCCTCATTGCATCCTTTAAGTTGTCCCGTAGTATGACAACGTCTTGGCTAGCAGTCGATGCTACTGCTCCGGGAGCGCCTTTAGCTGTTTTGAGCGCCTCAGCTAACTTGCCCTTCAATTTTGCAACCTCAGCTACAGCCTTGTTTTTTTCAGCCTCTTCTCGACCTATTCTAGACTCAAGCTCTCTGATACGAGCTGCCGCAGCACGGTCAGCTTCTTTTCGCGTTGTTCTCACATCGGTTCTCGCTGCTTTAGCCTGTTCTTGCGCCTCCCTAAGCTGCTGTCTTAAGCTAGCAACATCCACATCTTCTCGCCCTCGAGAGGATTGAAATTGAACTCTTGCCTCTCTCAACTCACTTTCTGCCGTTGCTAACTTAGCTAACGCTGCTTGGGCTTCTGATTCCGCCCTAAGAGCTCTCTCTTCCGCCCCCTGAATCCGAGCTTCAGCATCAAGATCTATCCTCTCTTTACCTTTGTCTTTACGCTCACCAGCTTCAGCACGCACCGCCTCAAGAGGACGGCGAAATCGGATCGCTTCGATTGCCATCGGAATCGCACCCGCAAAAATGGTGTGCCCTGACGCAAGTAGACCATCTCTCTCTTTTTTATCTGCTACAAGGATATCCGAGAGACTGTCTGCTTTCTCTGCACTAGCCAGGAGAGCCGCAGCGACAAAGACCGTATCAAGGGCCTTTCGATCACCGCCTCGCTCTACAGCTCTATCAAGAGAACCTTGTAGCTCCCCTCTATTGTACTGGTCTAAAACGCCTTGTTTACCTTTTTTCGGGTTCATCCCAGCCGCTTTCATAGCATCAGTCAGTCGGCGATCTGCCAATTTTTCAAGATTCTTTAAACTTCTTGATGCGTTGGCTTCACTCACATAATGGATATCCGCTAGGGCACCCGTGAGCTGCAGGCGCTGCCATTCGGGAGTGCTTGGGTCGTTGGCGTATTCCACGACTTTCCTAAGTTCTTCCTGAAAATCTTCCCTCATTTGTTTGAGGGTACCCACCTTCTCCTCGATGTTCACTTTGGGCCGCCAAAACCAGCTGGCGATCCTCGCGAAGAAACCTCTACTCACATCCTCTACACGGTGTGTTTCTCTACTGTAGGCGACTCCAGCTTGATCCACGCGGCGTAAACCCTGCGCAATCTTCTCTAGGTTCAACACTCCTCGGTAGAGAGCCTCTTGCTTCTCTGCTGCATCGCTAAACTTCAAAGCCTCTACGCCACCAGGATCAGGCCTTTCTATCCCTGCATCAGGCTTCGTTATATAGTCCTTTGGATCTAGTGGCTGTGGCTTTTTTCCAAACATTCCAAATATAGGCATAATTCAATCCTCCTAAGATTTTGATTTCATAGGAGAGAATTAAGCAATTGGCGTGCCAACAGCGCTATAAATGCCAAAAAAAAACCTAAAACGAGCCCTAAAACTTAAAAAAAAATCTCCCTCAAGGGAAGGGCCTCAAGCCCATTCCAAGAGGGAGATCTCTTATCGATGCCTTAAGCAAAATTCAGGCTTTTAGCTCTAGCCGTCGAGCCACCCATCATCATCATCACCATCCTCATCAACAGAATCATTATCGGGGTTCAGGTCACCTCTCCTTTGTTCCACCGCTCCAACAAGAACATCACGCAGAGGATTCCCTGACTCTACTGACCTCTCTGTAGTTTCAGGAGCAGATACTTTGGTTAGATCAGCTTGACTAGCACCACGAATCGCACTCATGAGGTTCATATGCCCTTCAGCTCTAACTAGCGGCGGGACGGCTGGAGATTCACCCATGACACGCTCTTCAGCGAGTTTTTGCTGAATCGATTCGATCACTGCTGGAAGTTGAGTTGCCCAAAGCTCTTGAACTTTTGCAATCTCACCAGGTTTGTCAGCTGTTCCCACGAGGTGAGCACGAGCCATCTCGATTGCTTTTCTTCGCTGAGCACCAAAGTAAGAAACCCCTTTCTGGAGGATCTCATCCATTTCATCATCTGTCGCACTGTCAGCGTACTTTTGTTGAACTTCGTCAGAAAGAGCATAAGCAACGGTCTCTCGAATTTTCGCTAGACCCGGAACGGCTTTAGCTGCTTCGTCTTTAATCAAAACAAATTTTGCTGCCACTCTTTCACGTGAAGCACGGTCAATTTGAGGATTCGTCAAAACACCCTCGGCAATCTTCATCGTTTTCTCGAAGTCATCTTGGTAAGATTTCATTTGCTCAAGTGTATGGAAAGCAGATCTTCCTGTGAAAAACCTCCAAATGGTCGTTGGGGAAACTAGAAGCATCCCTAACCAATAGTGGTTCGCTTTAAAGGTATCGATCCAGGTGCCATGGGCTTTAAAGGTTTCGCTTTTGTGGTCATAAGTGACCTCATGGCCTTTTCCAAGAGCTTGGAGTACTCCGAGCTGTGCATCGAGCTTCGCTTCAGCATCGTATGCGAGCTGTAGCCGCTCATTTTGCTGGCTCTTATCCATCATTTTTTGAGCCTCAGAAGCAGGGTCTTGCTTCTGACTTATTGGTGTTGGGTCAATGGGTCCTCCCATTGAGGGTGAACTACTTGGTACATTCGTTACTGTCATACTATTAATCTCCTAAATTTGGATTATTATAATTTAAAATATAGTAAAATTATAACGATGAATATTAAATTGAATGTTAAACAATTGTTAATATTCTGTTAATGTGATTTATTAGTAATAAAATTTTAATTTATCCAAAAAGCCCCCTTCATTTGAAGAAGGGGCGAATCCACTCTTTTCGAGAGAGTTATGCTGAATTTCACGAACTTTTTAGTCCATTTCCCCGGTTTTTCATGAATATCCAAGCTGGAAATCGTAGAGCTGGTATAAAGAAATTTTTAGAACGATGACAGAAATCTATCATAAAAGCGTGGGTGAGGGCCCTCCACTCGTCCTGATTTCAGGGTTTACTGCGGACCACCAGAGCTGGACACTCTTTCAGGAGCGTCTCGCCAAGGAGTTCACCCTCTATTTTATCGATAATCCAGGCTCTGGACGCTCCTATATCCCCTCGAATGGCTGTACCATCGAGTCGATGGCAGAGGATATTTTAAAAACACTCGATCCCTATGAGCTGGATAAATTCCACCTTCTAGGCCACTCGATGGGCTCTGCGATCTCACAGGTCATCGCTGCGAAGCACCCAGAAAGGGTCGATAAGCTCGTTCTTATGAGTACTTTTTTTAAGAGAACGAAGGTGGGTGAGCACGCTTTCCGCTTTTTAGGGCAACTTCACGAGGAGGGACACCCCAAAGAGAAAATCGCGAGGGCGCTCCTCCCTTGGATCTTCTCCAACCGTTTTCTAGAAAATGACCACGACGTGGAAGCCATTGTCTCCTTTTATGTTCAAGCCTCGCATCAACAAAGTGTCGAAGGCTTCTGGTGCCAATACGACGCCCTCCAGAAGTACAATGGGCTCCCCTACCTCCCTCAGATCGAAGCTGAGACCCTGATTTTACATGGGGATGAGGATATCATCACCCCTCTTCGCTTTATCGAGACCGTCCGAAGCAAATTGAAACACTCTTCTCAAGTGATTTTTGAAAAAGCAGCGCACGTCCCCCATTTAGAGGATCCTGAGCTCTTCTACAGCTCTTTGATCAAGTTCTTAAAGTAATCTTAACAGCCCTGGTGTATGATCGCTTGTGCAATGATTGCTCAGCCTATCACCAGCTCCCCTCAAAATTCTTTTACAGGGTTTGTCACCACGCAGTGCAAATCCCTCTATTCGACCTATCAGTCGACTGTGGATAAGATCAATCAGCTCCCTTTTTATCAACGCTACTTTGCACAGGCAGCCCTCGGCGTTGCGACAGGACTCACCATCACTTTTGCTGCGGTTTGGATCTCGACTGCTGTGGGCTGCACACTCTCCATTTCCATCATCGCTTTTGAGATCTTCTTTGGAGCGAGCCGAGAACTCTTTGCTGACCTCTTCCACCGCCACAGCAAAAGTACAGGTTCTCTGCAATACTACGATGCGATTATTGCCGCTCCTCTTTTAGAAGAGCTCCTCTTCCGCGGTCTCCTTCAGACCACGACTTGGCTGGTGGTCCGCGTCGTCACCTACCCCTTCTACGACAAGGCAGAGAGCGAACGGATCAGCCATCTCTTCTCAACAACACTGACGAACGGCCTCTTTTCCCTCCTCCACCTGCGCAACTACACTCGCATTGAGGTCGCTATCATCCAGATGACCGTCACTCTCGTCGGGGGGCTGATCCTCAGCGAACTGCGCAACGATACCGGCAGCCTCCTCCCCTGTATCACCAACCATATGACCTGGAACGCCGTCGTCCTCTCTCCGGTGGGCTCCGCCCTCTTCAAACCACTCTTTTTTCTCTACTACCGCACACTCGGCTACCTCCTCGTGAGATAGCTTAGCGAAAAATGAGCTCCTTGTATTTTTCTCAACCGTACGGCATCTTTAATCCATTATGAATCCCCCTAGCTCCATAACAGCCGGCACTCAACCTGCTACTGCTCCTCTAGAGACGCCGCTTGACATAGCTGATCAGCTTCTCGAACAAGCTGATGAATTCCTAAAAAAAAATGAGCTAGAACTTGCATTGAGAGCAGCTCAAGAAGCTTTGGAGATTCAAGAAAAATGCTGTGGCTGTGATCACTTCGTCGTTGCAAACACTCTGGTGTTTCTCGGTACAATTTACCTCAAGCTAGAGAAGTGCGCTCAAGCGCATGATTTGGCCGTAAGAGCTTTAGCCATTCAAGAAATGCACTACGGCTGTGATCACATCGTTGTTGCTAACACTTATCTTTTCCTTGGAGAAGTGCATCTACAGTTAGGACAGTATGACTACGCACGCGCTCTGGCCGAAAGAGCTCTAGCCATTCAAGAAGCGTACTATGGTATAGGTCACTCAAGCCTTGGAAGAACCCACGAACTCCTTGGACGAATTTATCATCATCTGGGAAATTGGGAGAAAGCCTTAGAAGAGCTACAGAAGACACTCCGTCTTTACGAAGCTCACTTCCCTGGTGACCATCCTCTACTTGGTGATATCCGGAATCAGATTGCACTCATTGAAAAAGAAATCGCAGTCGACAAAGTTGCCACATCCAGACTAGAGACCACCAGATCGCTAGAGAGCGTGTTACAACGCTATCGAACAAAGACTGAACCCCATTTACCGACTGCAGAAACAGCCCTCCGCCGCGCGTCTGCTTGCGGGAGCGTGGAGGATATCAGTGTATTACTCAATAGGGGTGCAGAGATCGACGCTCAAGACAGCAATAAAACGAAACTGCGTACGGCACTCCACTGGGCGATCCTTAAAGGAGAGGTTCAAGCTGCAGAAGTTTTAATCCATTCGGGTGCAAGGTGGGATATCCCCGACGCAGAAGGAAGGAGTGCTACAGATTTGATACGTGAGTCCGAGTCAGAAGAGCTACAACTCCTTCTGCACGCACTGCGTTTGACCTGTTCATGAAATATCCAGGCAGGTAGACTCCGGGTATGAAAGCTGCCCTACTCCACACTCCAAAATCTCCGCTTCAAATTGAAGAGGTGGAAGACCCCAGGCCAAAAGAGGATCAGGTCCTTCTTCGGATCCATACGTGTGGTGTCTGCCGCACAGACCTTCATATCTTTTTAGGAGAGTTGATTCCCCCCGCCTATCCCATCATTCCAGGCCATCAGGTGGTCGGTGAAGTGATCGAGTGTGGAAGCCAAGCAAACCGCTTCCGCGTGGGAGAGCGGATCGGTGTCCCGTGGTTGGGATCGACCTGCGGCGTCTGCCGCTTTTGTAAAGCAGGCAAAGAAAACCTCTGCGACCACGCGCAGTTTACAGGCTTTGACCTTCCTGGAGGGTTTGCAGAAAAGATGGTCGCACGTGAGGCGTATGCCTTCCCCCTCCCAGAAAAGTATGATGACCTCCACGCCTCGCCTCTTCTCTGTGCTGGACTCATTGGATTCCGTGCCTATAAAGCGATACGCCATTGCAGGAAAATCGGTTTCTGGGGATTTGGGGCCGCCGCTCATCTCCTTCTTCAGCTGGCTGTCTATGAAGGCAAAGAGGTCTATGTCTTCACCAAAGAGGGCGACGAAACCAAGCAAGAGCTGGCCCGAAACATGGGTGCCGTGTGGGCAGGAAGCAGCAATGACCTACCGCCTAAGATGCTGGAGGGCTCCATCCTCTTTGCTCCTGTAGGGCTTCTGGTCCCCCGATCCCTTAAAGCACTCGAAAAGGGAGGGATTGTGGTCTCGGCAGGCATCTACATGACGGACATCCCTGCCTTCCCCTACTCCCTTCTCTGGCAAGAGAGGACCCTCACCTCCGTCGCTAATCTCACCCGTGACGATGGAGAAGAGTATTTCGCACTCGCACGGGAGCTACATATCGTTGCAAAAACCACCCCTTACCCCCTCACTAAAGTGAACGACGCCCTCTACGATCTCGAAGGTGGAAAATTCAGCGGATCCGCTGTTCTGATAAACACATAATGGAGAACACCGATGAAATGGCTTTTGACTTTATTACTCTGCTCAACACTTCAAGCATCCCCTCTTCAAGAAAAAGAGATTGTTCAGGAGATCTGGTCGGAGTTCTCTAGCTTAGTTCCAATGAGCTACACCTGCTTTGACCTAGGTCTGACGAAAGAAGATCTCGAAGTTTTTGAAAGCCTGCACATCTCTCAAGGAATGGTTTACAATCAATTTGGTGAACTCGCACTCCTCAAATCAGAATGTCTACAGTTTTTAAGAGATGTGTGTAACAATGAAGAAGCTCTCATCCAAGCAGCTTCAGAAATCATTGAGAAAATTGTTTTCAATGTTTCTAAGGCTTCTCAAAAGGAGACGGCATGGATTTCTCTACGAGCTTACACCCCTAATGAAGTCTACAACACTCCTAGATGGCATACAGATGGAAGTTATTATGCTCCGGATTATGGTGCCCAGTACAAGTTCGCCACGACTTTAAAAGGGCCCTCCACCTATTTCATGCCACTAGACGAAGAGATGAGATCCCTATACGAAGACCATTCCGATGATAGAGCTTTCTTGGCAGAGGTCTTTCAAAAAGATGAAGCTGAGCAACCAAGAATAGGTCAAGGTGCGATCTTTGTTGTGGGGAACTCAAGATTTTCAGCTCTGCACTCTGAACCAAAAATCGATTCTCAGAGACTTTTTCTCAGCATTTTACCTTGTCACGAATGTGAGATGAAGGAGCTTAAAAGAAGATGGAACGTGCCAGACTAGCCCAATTTTTTCATACACCATCAGGCTAATTGTACCAGAAGATCCAGGTGCTAAGAACGCCTGCGAAGCCGACCCAGAAGAAGTAGGGTAGGAGAAGGAACGAGGCGAGGCGGCTGAACTTCCAGAAGTAAAGAATAGAAACAGCAACCACAATCCAGAGTAACCCGATATCATAGAGAGCGACTCGAGGGCTTTTCATCACAAAGAAAAACCAAGGCCAGAGTCCATTCAAGACCAGCTGGATTCCCCAAAGAGTCATCGCTAGGTGACGCTCTTCTCCCGAAGAGTTTTGGTAGACCAACCAGCCTGCGACGGCAACCATAAAGTAGAGCAAGGTCCAAACGGGAGGGAAGATCCACTCAGGAGGAGAAAAGATGGGGCGGCTGAGTCCAGGGTACCACTCTTCAATTCCATACGAAGAGGCGTAGCTTCCGATGAGTTGAACAAAAAGAACGATCCCCACAAACGCAAGGAGGCTTTTGAGTTTTTCTGGTGTCATCCTTTGACCTTCAGTAACACTTTTCCCTGAGTATGGCCTTTGTACACCGCATCGTGGGCCTGAGCGACATCTTTGAGCGGGTATTCGACTAGGTGAGGAGGTTTGACCTTTCTCTCATCGAGGAGACGAGCGAGATACTGTAGCTCTTCTCCATCAGGTTCAACAAAGATATAGCCTGTGTGAATTCCGTAGTGTTCATCGATGCGTCGGTCGACAAAAAGACGGCAGATCGAGATGAGCCAGCCTCCCTTTTTGACGAGTTGGATGCTTTTCTCAAAAACCGTTTCTCCCACGCAGTCGAGCACAAGATCGACACCTTGTGGTTCTAGCTTTTTCATCTCCTCTTCAAAGTCTTGGTTCGTGTAGTCGATCACCACATCGGCTCCAAGAGATTTGACATAGTCATAATTGCGAGAAGAGGCTGTTGTGTAGATTTTTGCTCCTTTCCATTTGGCGAGCTGGATAGCGAGGCTCCCCACTCCTCCCGCTCCGGCATGGATGAGAACCGTTTGACCTTCGCGAAGGTCTCCTTTGTCAAAGAGAGACTGCCAGGCGGTTAATCCCACGAGCGGAATCGAAGCTGCTTCTGCATCAGAGAGCGAGTCTGGGATCCGGGCGACATGGTCGGCGCGGACGGTCACATATTCAGCGTAGGTTCCCCATTGAACGACGGGCTTTCGAGCGTAGGAGAAGACACGGTCACCCACTTTAAAATCATCGACCATCGACCCCACACGGGCAACGGTTCCAGCGACATCCCATCCCGGAATGATGGGAAAAACATGCTCGAGACGTTTTTTCAACCAGCCTTCACGGATCTTCCAATCCACTGGGTTGACAGCAGCATAGGAGGTTTCAATCAGAATTTCGTTTTCTTTCGGTTCGGGGGTGTCGACCTCTTCAATTGTGAGAGTCTCACTCCCCCCAAAGGTGCGGATAAGTACAGCTTTCATGTTCCTCACATTAACGATATCAGACTTTTACGTCATGGCTTCGAGATATTTTTTTGCCGTGGGGATTCCTTCTCCCCGAAGGAGAAAAAAAGCATGCTCCAGCTCAAGTTCTTCACCCTCAAGATCTCCAGATCGCCCTATCCGCTGCCGCCGCCGCTCGGCGACTTCACGTACGGCGATGCCAGCTGAGACGGAGAGGTTGAGACTCTCGACCATCCCCACCATCGGAATCTGGAAGGTGAGATCACATGCTTCGATCGCTTCAGGACTCAACCCCCTCTTCTCATTTCCGAAGAGCAGGATGAGCGGCTCATCGACAGGAACTTCACTCAACGGGACCGACCCTTCAAGCGAAGCACCGCACAGTTTGTATCCATCAGGTCTCTTTTGAAGAAAGTGGTCGAGGTCGGAGTAGAGGTGCATGTGTGTCCACTGGACCGAGCCTTTTGTGGTCCCTTTGCCGCGCCGTTTTCTCAACTCTGTATCGATCAGGTGAATGTGCGAAACTCCGAAAGCTTCTGCGCTGCGTACCACTGCCATTGCATTGTGGACATCGTGCGGTGACTCCATGCAGACCTGGACAGAAGTGAGTCGAGATGCAAGGACCTCTTCTAGACGCGCTTTTCTCTGTTCTGTCAGAAAAGGGATGAGTTTCTTTTTGATCGTCTTCACCCCATACCGTTCAATCAGTTCATCGACCGCATGGTCTGTGTAAGCACTCATCAGGAGCCTTTAGGAAACCAAGGGATCAACGCGCTGGTGGTTCTTTGGTATTCCTTATACGCTTCTCCTTTTGAAGCGAGAAGGATCTCTTCCGTTGGAGGAATTCCTGTCACCTTTAAGATCGAGTAGGTGATGATGGCTGGAGAAATCCATGCCAGAAACCCAAAAGGAGTGGGCCAAGCGAAGAGAGCAAAGCTCACCCAGATCAAGCACTCGAAAAAGTAGTTCGGATGACGGCTATATTTCCATAGACCCACCTTGCACACTTGGTCTTTGTTTTGTGGATCGGAACGAAACTGAGTCATGGTCTGATCGGCCTTCAGCTCTCCAAGAAAAGAGAGAAGGAAGATCACCGCAGCAACGAAGTCGCTCATTTGAAAAGCAGCTTCACTTGCCATCACGAGAGCAAACGCCAATGAGAGGACAGTCGCAACGACCGCCTGGGCTTGAAAAAAGAGCAGGTACTTCCAGATGCGGTAGGATTCAAACTTTTTATCCAGGACATCGTAACGTCGGTCTTCTTGACCCATCCACAGCCGTTGAATGAGATGGAGTGTCAGCCGTCCACCCCAGAAAAAAAGAGCCGCAAGAAGCAGGAGTTTTCGAAGGGAGAGGCTAGGGTATTGAAAGTAGTAAAAAAAGCCCAACAGCGCCGTGACAGAGGACCAACCGATATCCACGATCGCTGCTTTTTTGATCGTGAGATAGAGGATCCATACCAGCAGCATCACAACTACTGAAAAAAAGAGACCGTTCAACATCAATAAAAAAACGTCCATCTACCACTCCTAATGTATCATCATGTAGGTCAGAATACCCACAATATAGGCGATTCCTGCAATCCAGGAAACCTTTTTCAAGTAATCAGTAAAGCTGATCGTCTCAAGCGATGAGAGAGCTACGCCCGGAGCGGATCCGATCAACAGAATCGATCCTCCTGTCCCCGCACAAAAAGCGAGGAGGTTCCAAAAATCATCCCCTTGAGGGAACTGATCGAGCGTGTACATGTTCATAGAAGCTGCAACGAGTGGTACATTGTCTACCACAGCTGAGATCACACCAAGTGCAACGGGAATCGCATCCAAGTTATGGATCCATGTTTGAAGGAACTGGGCAATGAGTTTCAGAACTCCTGCCACCTCTAGTGCCGAAACAGCGAGCAGAATCCCCATAAAGAAAAGAACTGTCGCATGATCGATTCTTGAAAGTGCAGAGTAGACGCGGAGGTGCCTTCGATCCTCAAAGTGCGAGTGCATCAAGTCTGTCAACATCCACATCACAGAGAGTGAAAAGAGCACTCCCATAAAGGGAGGAACGTTCAGTGTCAGCTTCAGAAGCGGGACGATCGCCAATGAGATCAAACCGACCACTAGGACTTTTCTGGAACCCTCAAACTCTTTCTCCTTCTCGTGATTTTCTCCGAGCGTTCCCTGTTCGAGCTGAAACTGGTGGACTGCTCCAAACACCACCATGGAGACGAATGAAGGGAGAAAAAGGGCTTGGCTCACCCCCAAGGTATGAATGTAGCCTTGGATCCATAAAAGGGTCGTTGTGACATCCCCGATCACCGTCCAGGCTCCCCCTGCATTGACCGCAAAGACAAGAGCAAGGGCCATCGTCCGTCGCACCGCCGTTTTATGCACAAAGCCTTTCAGTAAGCAGACGAGCACGATCAGTGTGGTTAAATTGTCTAAGATGGAGGAGAGAAAAAAGGCGACAAACAAGACGATCCAGTAAGCAGAACGGTTGGAACGCCCTTTGAAAAGGGCTCCCATCACATCGAACCCGCGGTGAGCGTTGATCAACTCCACAATGGTCATCGCTCCAATCAAAAAGAAAAGCACCTGGCTGATCCCACTTAGATGCTCGTAGAGCTGTTCAAGGCGTCCCGCGAGACTCCCCTCTCCGAAGTTGAGATAGAGAATCCAAGCAAGGGCTCCTGCAAAAAGCGCTGTGGAGGCTTTATTCACCAGGACGTGAGGCTCAAAGATGATCAAAAAGTAACCGATCACAAAGACAAGCGCGATCAATCCTGTGAGAATTTCTGTTGTCATCGTTTTCCTAAACCACTAAAATTTACAGCCGTGAAATCGCAGTATAAACAAGTCCTTCTAAAACTCAACGGCTTTAAGACGAGCCTGCTCCTCTTCACTTTCGTGAAAATGGGACTCTCAGACGCACTCTATCAGAATCCCTCCACACTCGAGGATCTCGCTTGGAAAGTGTCGATAGAAAAGGAACCCCTCCTCCGCTTCCTACGCGCACTCAGCGTGCTCAATCTCGTTTCAGAAGAGAAAGAGCTTTGGTCCCTCACTGAAGAGGGTGCTCTTCTTGCAAAAGATCACCCTGAGTCGATGGCTTCTCTTGCAGAATTTTTAGGTTCTGACTGGGTCATCGATGCTTGGAGGAAGCTTCCAAAACGTTTGGACGGGAGCGCTGAGGCCTTTGATCAATTTGACTATCTAGAGTCCCACCCTGATGAGGAACTCCACTACCAAGCAGCGATGGCTTACTATTCGAAAAACAGCTCCAAAGCGATCCTCGACGAAGTGGATTGGTCGCGCTTCCAAACGGCCGTGGATGTCGGTGGCGGTCACGGAGGACTCCTGCAGGCGATTCTCGAGAGAGCCCCTCACCTCAAGGCCACCCTTTTCGACCAAAAAAATGTCATCGAGCAAGAGAAGACTCTACCCATACTAGAGGGAGACTTTTTTGCAGAAGTCCCCCCGGATTTTGATCTCTATCTCCTTCGCAATGTCCTCCAAGATTGGTCCGATAGCAAGGCACTTGAGATCCTTTCGAATATTTCGAAAGCCATGAAACCAGACTCGACCTTAATGGTTTTTGAAACGCTCATGCACCCCGACCCCGAGCGGCGCCTGGGTAAACTCGCAGACATCCACCTCTTTGTGACAACGCCAGGCGGTAAGATCCGCTCCGAAGAGGAGCTCAAGCTGTTAGCTCTGCGGGCGGGCCTCGAATGGCATGAGACTCTCTCGACAAATGCATCAAAATCGATCCTCCTCTTTCTGAAAAGGGACAAGACATGCTAAGAGTAGGACATGTCGAAGTTAGAAAATTTTATCCGCCGTCTCACCTTCCGACACCAGGAGCCCATCTCCCTCTACAGGTGTATTAAAGGGGGATTTAAGGGAATGGTGACGATCCTTCTCCTCTCCCTGTTCACCAAGCATGGAGGGGTGAAGTTGCTGATGGCCCCCTTTGGAGCTAGCTGTATCTTGATCTACACGACGCCTCAGGACGAGTTTGCTCAGCCGATCAACATTGTGGGGGGATATTTTATTGCAGGCCTAGTTAGCCTCACTCTTGTAGAGATTTTACCACATGACTGGTGGACTGTGAGCTTGATGCTGTGGTTTACTATCACCTTGATGGCGATCTTCCGTGTCACCCACCCCCCTGCAGGTGCCGTTCCCATCGTCATCTACTTTGCTCGAATGACCATGAGTTTTTGGTATTTGGCGTTTCCCATCTTGATCGGCAGTATTCTCTTGGTGGGAATCGCTCTTTTGGTTCACCGGATTCCCCCTCCGAGAACCTACCCAAGACTCTTAAGTGATGATTCCGAAACCTCTGAGCGCTGAGACGACCCCTTCTCCCACTTTTCGATCCATCGTCGGTTCAAAGCGCGTCAGACGATCGACTAGCTCTTCTCTTTTCAAATTCAGTTGATGCCGCTCCTCCCAATCCCTTGCTTCAGTAGTCCTTAATGTTTCAAGGTCTGCTTCTAGTCGCTCTTTTTCCTGTTGTTCGATGGGGGGAAGGCGTTTAGGGACGCCGGGAAATGGACTGGTACTGGCATCTTCGTAGGAGCTTCCAGGAAGAGCATGGAGTCTTCTGCCCATCTCTGCATGTCCAAGTGTTCCCTCTTTTCCACCGGTAATCGTCGCGTTCTTTGCCTCTCTTCCTTGAAGCATCGCCTCTTGAGCAAAGCCTGGAGCGATCATCTGAGCTCCCTCATCAATCACCACCTCTTGGTAGTAACGTGCAACTCCCTGCTTGGGGTCGTCCTCTCTTCGAAGGAGTTCACGCGCTGTCTTTTTGACCCCCTGGAAAGTTTGCTCGACAAGCAAGGGGCTATCAGGATTTTTAGCTGCTACATTTGCATGAGGCCCTACGAAGAGTCCTTCAGAAAGGATGGCAATTTGTTCGGGATGGTAACCGCGCTCTTGAAGATGTTCGTGGACAGCAGTTAGATCCTCCTCCGCACTTTTTGGGGCCATCTCTCCTTCACTCCTGCCATACCCCCGATGGTTGAAAAGCATCACATCGGCTCCGTGAAGGAGGTACTGCAGCGCCTCCCCTGCACGGTCCTCATACACTCCTCGACTGTTGTTCGACATCACCACTACACCGCGCTGAGGTGGGGAGTCGATTTCCTCTAAAACAAGGGTGGTTTCATCTTCAGCGTTGAAACAAAGTGAGCCACCGAGTGCCGTTGAAACGGACCTTTGAACAAGATCTGGGTTTGCTTCGATTTCAGAGAAGGGAACGAGCATCTGTTTTTCGCCCACTTGGATGAGAGTCCAGCCTACGCCAGAGCGTGGATCCATACAGACCTCTCCGTCAATCACCGTTGCAGGAACCAGCGCACCCAAACGTTCAAGGCGAGCTAGCGCATGATCAGGGTCTGAACTCTGACTAAAAGCGACTCCACGGATTTCATGAGTTTCTCCACTAGGTAATCTTATGCTAAGGGTCGCCTTCTTCCCTCCTTCTTCAAGCCACTGGTTCCGTAAGCTCGCACCATTCAGGAAAAGGGTGTCGACTTTTCCTCCACTTTCCATCTCGATCTCCGCACCTTCCCCTCCAATCTCCTTCATCATCCCTCGCATCACATGCTGCCGAACCCTATCTGCTTGATCCGTTTTCACGCTCGCCTTCAAACCTTCCAGTTCCTTTTCGGCAGATGCCCTTCTCTCTTCCAATTGTATCGCTTTCTTACCAGAGGCTCGGGGGATGTCTCGATTGAGCTTTTCAATCTCATTCGTCAGTTTGAGGATCTCCTTTGTATCGCCCGCTTTGTCCCGCCTTCGACCCATAAAAGGAGGTAGAAAACCCCAAAGGCTCGTCTTCAGTTTTGCAAACATTCCCTTGAACATCTCACGAACCCCTTCGCCATCGCCTCCTGGCAACCGGTCTGCCAGCTCATTGGCCGTCCTCTCTACGAGTGTCTCATCGTGCTTTAAGGGTGTGGGGAGCGGGAAGCGCATGTGTAAGATGTCACGGAGCCTTCCACACTGCTGCAATTCCACTGTGTAGTCCTGACGTAGATCTTTAGCTCCCTCTTTCAAAAGCTCTGCTTGCAACTCATCGATCTCCTTGTAAATGGCCTCCACCCTCTGACGAAGCGCATGATCCATGGGGAGTACGGGGTGAGCCTCTCCTAGGTCTCGAATTTCCCTTTGAATGATCTCTATGCGAGAGATTCCCATAAAAAACTCCTTGTTTATTAAGGGATTAAGCAAGAAGGATGCCAATGAACTAACGATTTTCGATTGCAGGAGAAGGGGGAGCACGTTATAAGCAGGGTATGGACCTGAAAGATAAAAAAGGGGCGGCCCCTAGCTCCGAAAAATCGATGGAAGTCGCCGAAGAGGCGCGTGCTTTTGAGTACGAGATCCCGAGCTTTGGTTCTGACCTCTTTATGGGGAAATTCAGCTATGAGATGCTTTGGCCGTTTCCAAAGCAATCCAAAGAGGAAGAAGAAGCGGGAACGGAGTACATCCAGCAATTTGAAAAATTCCTGGTTGAAGAACTCGATCCCGATCAAGTCGACAAGCTACGTGAAATTCCCCAGCCGATCATCAAGAAACTCGCCGAGATGGGAGCTTTCGCCCTAAAAGTCCCGAAAGAGTATGACGGACTCGGTCTTTCTCAGATGAACTACAACCGAGCTGTGATGAAGGTGGCCTCCTATTGTGGGTCCACCGCAGTCCTCCTTTCCGCTCACCAGTCCATCGGCGTCCCTCAACCCTTACGCCTCTACGGGACTGAAGAACAGAAGAAGAAATTCCTCCCCCGCTTCCGACAAGGAGCGATCTCCGCTTTCGCACTCACCGAAACGGGTGTCGGATCCGACCCTGCACAAATGAAAAGTGAAGCGGTTCTCAACGATGCCGGAACCCATTACGTTCTCAACGGAGAAAAACTCTGGACAACGAATGGAACCATCGCTGACATCATCATCGTCATCGCTAAAACAGCTCCGAAGGTCATCAAAGGAAAAGAGCGCCCCCAAATTTCTGCGTTCATTTTAGAGATGGACACACCGGGTGTTGAGGTCACCCATCGCTGTGAGTTTATGGGTCTCAATGGAATCTACAACGGCGTTCTCAAATTCACTGATGTCAAAATTCCTAAAGAGAACCTTCTCGGCGACGAGGGGCGTGGCCTTGCGATGGCTCTGGATACCATCAACGTCGGACGGCTCACTCTCCCCGCCGCTTGTACGGGCGTTGCCAAACAGTGTCTCCAAATTGCAAGAAAGTGGGGAAACGAGCGCAACCAGTGGGGAAAACCCGTTGGACTTCACGAAGCGGGACGCGAAAAAACCGCTTACATTGCAGCGACCACGTTTGCAATGGAGGCGATCAGCTGGCTGACAAGTCTTTGGGCAGACAACAAAACCTGCGACATGCGTATCGAAGCGGCCATGGCCAAAATGTTCAGCACCGAAGAACTCTGGAAAATCACCGACCTCACTCTGCAGCTCCGCGGTGGACGCGGTTACGAAACCTCCCGCTCTCTCAAAGCGCGCGGTGAGCCTGGATATCCTGTCGAGCGGATGATGCGTGACTGCCGGGTCAATATGATCCTTGAAGGATCGACAGAGATCATGAAACTCTTTCTCGCCCGCGAAGCGATGGACCCCCACATCAAAGAGCTCTTCCCCCTACTCAAAGGAAAGTACAAGGGAATGAAACTCGTTAAAGAAGGACTCCGCCTCTTCGGCTCTTATGCACTTTGGCTACCAGGCCTTTCGCTCTCGGCATTCCACTCCTACCGTCAGTTCAAAAGCTTCCGAGGTGAGTTCCGCTACATTGCGAAACGCTCCAGAAAACTCGCCCGCAAACTCTTCTTTGCGATGATGCGGCATCAAAAAGGACTCGAGAATCGCCAGATGCTTCTCAGCCGCCTGATGGAGATCGGAACCGACCTTTTTGTCATGGCTGCCACATGCGCGTATGCTCAGCACCTTGTCGATAGCAAGCAGGCGGACGACTCCGCACTTCAGCTCGCGCACTACTTCTCAAAACTCGCCAAAGAGCGGATCGATAGCCACTTCGAAGGGTTGAAACACAACCTCGATAAGCCGACCTACTTTATCGGTAAAAAATTCGCCGATGGCGACTTCGACTGGCTGGAAAAGGGCATTATTCCCATTGAATAAATGAAACTAAAGGGCTATCCTTTCCATCAAAAGGATCTGCCCATGACAACAGCCCCTGCAACCGCCTCCCCCTTAAGTGAAAATGTTTACTATACTTGGACTAAAAGAGGGATCGCTGCGGGTGCGTGCGTCGCCAGTCTCCTTCTTGAAAGTGAAGTCCTCCTGATAACAGGCTTGGCCATTGGCATTTTGGAAGCCTCTTCAAAACTGGCGGCCAAATTAATGGCCGTTGCAACCACCCCTCCTCTAGCTAGCTATTGTACCGTGAAACTGGTGATCTCTGCCGCCTTAACCCTCTGTACGATTGTGGCACTAACCACTTTGGCTGGCTTTCCCCTTTCAGCTGCACGAGTGTTTCTCTATAGTGTGGCCCTTCTCACACCAACCTTGATTGAAGGCTCTTTTGAGTTCAAGCCTTCCCTCGTCCGATAGAGAGATCCACCCTTTCCTCTCTTTACAGTCGAGCTTTCGGTTAAAAATATGAATTCAACGCTCTGACTGCATCTAATTTTTAGACCCCACGACGCCTTACTGAGCAACTTTCTAATTTTAGAAATTCATAGATATCTCAGTTAAAATTAGTCACTTAAGAGATTTTTCAAAGAATTTTCTATCTTACCAGTCTATTTTCATCGAAGAGAGAAAAAGACAAGTTTTGTTTTTAAAACAAAGAATCTTTAACCAATTTTAACAAAAATTTAGTAAACTCTTTTCATGGCTAGCATCAATTTAACCAGCTTGGAAGTGGCGAAGGACTTCTGTAGCCTCGAGTTTGCTGTAAAAGACGACCTCATCGACCACTCTCAAGAGAGTCGGATTCACTCTATTGGGTTCTTTTTTGCACGACGCCTCGAGAGCGTCCCAGCAGCGATCTGCTCCGTCGCCTTCATCATCGCTGAAACCGTACATGCCATTTTTGCCGGCTTTCGCGGCTCTCTCCACTTAGGAGGTCTTCTAACCCACCTTTTCCTGAAAGAACTCCCTCTTTTGAAGCTGGATTTTCTCGTATCCGAAGGGCATGATCAAGCTCTCATTGACGACTGGCTTTGGGCAAAAGATTCTGGTTTAAAAGTTTGGCATTCTGTCTATGCACTGGGTGTCTCACTCATCTCCCCTGTTCGAGGTGTGCGACGTCTCCATGAAAATAAGGTCCGCATCAGCCCCACTTTGGCAATACAGGATAGCTTGAAGGAGCTGGAGAAGCTCAGCAACCGCATCTCATCCCAAATCGAACCTGCCACCCCGACTGCTCGACTGGCAGGCTTTGAAGAGGAGCTGGTCGATGCCTTCAATTCCGTTGAACAGAAGCGGCCCGAGCTGCTCCGGCTCCAAGTTTTAGACGTTCTACGAGAAGAGCATGACCGCGCCTTTGAAACACACCTTGCAGCCTTAGAGAAAGTCCGCCAAGCCATTCACAACCCCTCTCCAGAGCAGTGGAATGGGCGTTTACAAGAAATCAGAAGAAAAGCGATTGAATCTGAAGAATGCATTGCAACAGAGACTCCCCTCGAAGCTGAAATGCGCGATTTTCATAGACAACTTGAAGAAAAACTCTCCGATCTTCGACAATATGCAGCAGAAAGGAGAGTCGACGGAGACCTTTTACAAGAAACACTAGAAGCTTTAGAGAGAGCGCTTGAACACTTTGACACCCTCCGTGACTGATCGAAATCATCATGCTCAGAGTCCTCCGTGCCTCAGACCCCTACTATCCCAAGACATCCTGTAGGGGAGCAATTTCTTCAAGTTTAAGTCGCTCGTTCCCCCGCGAGGTCGCAGTATCCCCACCAGTGACGACACTTTCCCCTCTCGGAAATCGCTCTTTTACCCCTCTTGCGTCTGGACCTTTACTGAGTGCCTCCAGAACCGCCCTTCAAGAACTTACGGATTGCCCAGAAAGCCTACGCCTTAGACAGCAACGTTACTCAGTTCGAGTCGCTAGACTCCGTGACAATGTCGAAAAGAACCGCTACTCGAATATCTACCCTCACGACCGCAACATTGTCAGACTCCGTAATGGGGGCTACACTAACGGTAGCCGGATGCGCGTCGGCACCTCTCCGAAGATCGCTCTCTCAGCACCTCCTCCACACACCTTCTCTGATTTTTGGAGACTGTTGATCGAACAGGAGTCCCCGCTGATTGTGATGACCGCTAACGAAATGGAAAAAGAAATTCGCAAAGTGGACAATTACTGGAACAGTCGCGACCTGATTACCAGCTCGCTCGAGGGAACGGGGTTTTCTTGCGCGGACGTCTCTACAGAGATTCTCTTTCCCGCTGAAAAAGAAGGTGGTCCTCACATCGTTTTGAGAAGATTTACCCTGGTGGGAAGCGAAGGCGAAGAAAGAGTCCTCGAACAGCTTCATCTCAGCAACTGGGAGGATCACGGCGCAACTTCCACAGAGCTGCTTCTCACACTTCTGAAAGAAATCCAACACCGCACAAGACTCTCTCCCTTAAAAGGCTCCACCTTCTTTCACTGCTCCGCTGGGGTCGGACGAACGGGTGTCACTATTGCTGTTTTATCGATCATTGAGGAGTTAGAAGAGGCCTTTCGAGAGGGAAAAACATTTGAGGAGATTGAGTTTTCAATCCCTGACATGATCAATCGGATGCGCGCCGATCGCAAAGGAATGGTTCAAAGCCACAGCCAGGTCAAAATGATTGCAGAGTGCTTAGAGCTCTATCTTCAGCGACGAGAAAATTTGTCGATAAGGATCTGAAAAAGCTGATTCCAGCGATCGCCCTCGACGAGGTATTCAATCTCTTCGGGAGTAAAGCCCATCTTGTTCGCGAAGGCGATGGTCTCTTCCTTATTTAACTCCCCATCTCTTTTAGCACGGTCTAGTCTTTTGCCGTAATCCCTGACAAATCGGCGCCACACCATCGGTGAAATCTTTGGTATAGCTGCTTTCATTTTTGGATCTGTAAAGATGTACTCCAAAAAGATGTAAGGGTTGACATTGTCAAACGACCGCCCGACACGCTCGAGCTCACTTTTGTGGAAGAGAAGCCCAAACGACGAGTTCTCTGAAAGCGTCGTAAAGACATAGTTGATCGCTTGCCTCTCTTGATCAGTTAAGGGCTCCGCTGCACCGACAGGAAGTGCAAAGAGAAAGATAAAAAGAAGGAGAAGTTTACTCACAACACTCGTTGCAGCATGGGGGTGGGCAGACGCTTTTCTTGTATTCGATGACAGGTTCATAGGTAGTGCACTGTTGGATTTCGGTTCGTGTCCTGCACTTGATCGCAGGACGGTATTCATATTTCGGGACAAGACGCTTACAAGTCTTGTAGTAGTAGCGTGGAACATACTCACAGCAGAGCTGTTGGTACTCGACAGTTTCGTATCGGACGCAGCGCTGCATGCACTCTTCCTGGACAGGAACTTTTTCAAAATAGGTGCATGTTCTTGGCTGGTAACGGACGTAAGGGGTATAGCAAACCGTGGACATGTCTGGACAGGGATGCGGCTCAGGAACTTTCTGGTGTTCGGTGATCGGTTTTTGACGCCAAGGCTTACTCAGGCAGCACCCACGTCTTCCCCTTCTTCCAGAAAAACCCATCGCCGCCTCTGCAAAAGAGACGAGCGACACAAAAAAGAGGGCAAATAGTAGGGTGCGTTTCATAACACCACTCTACTAAAAGACCTCCTTCTTGACAAGAGTGTCAGGCCCCACAAGTGCCTGGAATTAGAGCATCGTTTAAGCCATAACTCCAGTTCACCTCAGCAGGCTCTCTCCTCACATCGAAAGGAATGACCTTGAACCACCCGTTATGCGAAATCCGCTGGATGCTCTGATGCAGCTGCTTCTCTCCAAACTGGTCTGTTACGCAGACATTGACGACCATCCGCGTTCCACACTGGTTATAGAAATTGAGAACCACATTTCCCCTGGCATTGAAGGAGTAGCCTTTGTAGACGACGCATGGAGGAATCGGCTCCTCCTCAAAGGTCAGGTTGGAATAACTCGTCATCAAAAAAAATAGAACTAACCATCCCATAAATTCCCTAACTTTCAACAGTTTACGTTAAGGAAAGCACCCCTAAAACGAACGCACGAGGGCTTCCTAGAGGATATTATAACAAATTTTTTGATTTTGACTTATGCGACTTATACTGTAAGAGTTGCGCGCTTATCAATCTCAAAGCAGGCGCGGCAGCGGGGCTCATAACACTCCTCCCCTCCAACGAGGATCACGGGATCGTCATAGTTTGCTGGCTCACCGTCAATGAGGCGCTGGTTGAAGTTGGCTGAAGCTCCACATGACATACAGATGGCTCGCATCTTCACCACCTCGTCAGCAATCGCCATCAGGAGGGGCATGATCCCAAACGGCTCGCCGCGGAAATCCATATCGAGTCCAGCGACGATCACACGGACTCCTTGATCCACAAGGTCTTGGAGAATCGGCACGGTCTCAGGAGGAAAGAACTGGATTTCATCTATTCCGATGACATTCACTCCCTTGTCTACTTCAGTGAGAAGTTTTTGGAGACCCTCTGCACAGCTTTCGACCATCGAGGCCTCTCTTTCAATCCCGCTGTGGCTCACGATACAGGTGAAAGATTTGCGGTTATCGATGGAGTGTTTGACGGTCAGAACGTTCTTTTTCGCGTACTCGGCTCGTCGAAGACGACGCATCAACTCCTCCGTTTTTCCTGAAAACATTGAGCCTGTGACGACTTCTAATTGACCGACCGCTTTTTTCATGACTGGGAGCTCCTGAATGAGGTTGAATTTCCACGGCAGAGGTTATCACGCAAACGATTTTCAACAAAGTCTCTATTGTCTTTCGCGAAAAAAACTGATAGCATTTCAACCGAGTTTGATAAAATGGAGGTCAACCTATGTCAGTCGAAAACCTATCTTGGATCCTTGTCGCTTTGTCTCTTGCGGGAAACCTATTCGTCATTAAGAAAAATGTGATTGGACAGTGGCTATGGGCCATTAGCAACCTAGGCTGGATCAGCTTCAACCTCTACATTGGTGCCCATTCAGCAGCCTTTCTTTTCACTGTCTACTTTGGCATGTGCGTCTGGGGCATTATCTCTTGGTCACGTGACGAAAAAGCAGAGTCAGCAGCCACGTAGGATGTCGTCCAGGCCGCTTGAAAGTTAAACCCACCGGTCACGCCGTCGACATTTAAGAGCTCCCCTGCCGCATAAATGCCAGGGACTTTTTTCAGCTCCATCGTTTTGAAATTCACCTCTTTCAGGTCAATTCCTCCCGCTGTCACAAACTCTTCCTTGTACGTGGTCTTTCCCTCGACTTTAAATTCGGCCCGTTTGAGTGAACGGACAAATCCCTCGAGATCTCTGTTCGAAAGGTGAGACCATGGAGGATCTTTTTTCGTCACCTGGTGGACGAGCTCCTTCCAGAAGCGAGTCGGTAAGGGAAACGGCTTGAAGCCACTCACCTTTTTCTTTGAGTGTTGCCTTTCCTCTTTCAGCTGAAGACGTATCTCTTCTTCAGAGAGGTGTGGCAGAAAGTCGATGGTGAGTGTTGTGTGATACTGTTTTTCATGGAGCTTTCTCGCCGCCCATGCCGAAAGCTTGAGCGCGGCAGGCCCACTAAACCCCCAATGCGTCAATAGCAGAGGACCCCGCGAGTCAATACCTTCGACATGGAGCTTGACCTCCTCAAAAGAAACGCCTTGTAAATCCAGTAAATAAGAACTGGGACAGTTGAAAGTAAATAGCGAGGGCACTGGAGGGACAAGATCCACTCCCAAATCGGCCACCAGCCGGTGGCCAGGTGGAGCAGAGCCTGTCGCAAGCAGGATCTTCTTCGCTCTTAGGGTTTCCCCAGAGGAGAGGGTCAGTCGAAAGTCTCCAGCACGCCCCTCTAACTTCTTCACCCCGCACCCCAGCTCCACTTCCACACCCAGCCGCTTGGCTTCGTCAAAAAAGAGGTCAATGATCGTTTCTGAGGAGTTGCTTTTTGGAAACATCCTCCCATCCGCCTCTTGCTTCAAGGGGACACCGCGGCTCTCAAACCACTCGACGGTCTCCGTCGGCGAAAAGGTATGAAAAGGACCGAGAAGCTCCGTTGATCCCCTCGGATAGAATTTGACAAGCTCTCCAGGTTCAAAGCAGCCGTGCGTCACATTGCAACGCCCTCCGCCGGAGATCCGCACTTTTGAAAGAGGTTTTTGACTCTTTTCCAGAATCCGAATATGAGCAGAAGGAGACTTTTCTTTGGCTCTCAGAGCACCAAAGAAGCCTGCAGCCCCTCCACCAATCACGACTAAGTCTAAAATTTTCATTATGAACTATTTTAACAGGAACTTAATATAGATCGTGTAAACTTTATCGAAAAGGAGACTCCATGCAATCGACTGCCTTTACAGATTACAACACGCTGCTAGCCTCCCCTGCTGTTGAGCAGTCTCTTGAACCAATTAAAAACGAGATTATCGGCACCTCCTTAAAAGTCTTCACTTTTTGTAGGATCGGTCAGCCTACTGATTTAATCACAAAGATGGAAAGAGAGCTCCCAAGTGCCTCTGAAAAAACCCAGGCGATTTTTGAGGCAGTGGTTCCTCTAGCAAGCACCTGGGTGAAACCTAAAAGTGAAGCGTTGAAGCCTAAAATGCTTCTTGCTGTCCGTGCCGCTTGTTGGCAAAACATTTCTAGAATTCGTCTCATTGTCGATGCAAACTTTCCTAAAAGCTAACCCCTAATAAAAAGAGGATCTCTTAGCGAGATCTACGAACGTGCCGTTCAGAAAGCTGAAGAAGCGCTTGCAAAAGCGTAAGAGTTTGGACTAGACTGGAGATATGGAAAAAAGACGTACTCCCTGGACACTCACCCTCATTATGTCTGTGCTGTTCGGCTCACTCGGCGTTGACCGTTTTATCATGGGGCAAGTCGGGCTGGGTCTACTCAAGCTCATCACTTTTGGTGGTTTTGGCATCTGGTGGCTCGTCGACGTCATCCTCATCGCGACGCGCTATCCTTTCGAAGGCATTGAATGGGTCGACTAGGCGATGGAGTGTTTTGACCTCGATACTGTCTCACTTTGGCTAAACAGCTACGGCTCCTTTACCCTCTTTCTGGTGATGGCTGCAGGCATCATCGCTTTTCCTGTTCCAGAAGAGACCTTAATGGTCTTCACCGGTGTCCTCATTCAAAAAGGCAAACTCCCCATGACATCGACGCTTCTAGCTGCGTACCTCGGGGCGATGTGCGGCATCACCGTCAGTTATCTGATTGGCCTAGGAACGGAATCTCTCGTTTTGGAAAAGTGGGGCAGTCGAATTGGTGTGACAAAGGCGCGGTTGGACCGTGCACACGGCTGGTTCGAACGGTATGGAAAGTGGATGCTGCTGTTTGGCTACTACATCCCAGGCCTACGTCATTTTATCGGCATTGCTGCAGGGATCAGTGGTCTCATTTACCAGCACTTTGCTCTCTTTGCCTACTCGGGGGCATTGATCTGGGTGTCGACCTTTGTCTGGCTGGGCTACTTTTTAGGTTGTCAGTGGTTCTTCGAGTTTGACATTTCCCGCGTCTCTCTCGATGAGATTCTCGTCGTGGGTATTCTCATCACGATTGCCATCGCCGTCATCTGGCAACTGATCATGTATAAAAAATCTTAAGGGCTTTCTCATCCCGATCGAGCTGCTCATAGAGCATCTCAATCTCAGACTCTAGCTGCTTTTCCCTCTTCGATAAATCAGCAAGTTTCTTGTGATCTTGGCCGGAAACGACGAGAAGTTCTTCATGGATTTGACCTCGCTCCGCCTCTTTTTGAGTGAGCTCCTTTTCGAGACGTTTGACCTCACGGTGCAAGCGCTTCACCTCTTCACGGCGTTTTTGAGAATCCAGTTGAGGGGCGCGTTTTGCTGACTCCACCTTCTCGTCTCCCCAACCGCCCTTTTCAAGGAATTCAGGATAGCTTCCCGTAAAGAGTTCTTGCCTTCCTCCACGACAGACAAGGATCTGATCGAACTGAAGACGGCGTAAAATGAGTTCACTATGAGTGACGAGGATCAAAGCCCCTGGAAAGTCTTCCATCGCATCAATCAAGGACTCCACAGACTCCATGTCGAGGTGGTGGGTCGGTTCGTCGAGAAGTAGAAGGTTGCAAGAGCTCGCTAAGATCTTTGCCAGTAGCACCCGTGCGCGTTCACCACCTGACAGGACCCGGCAAGGCTTCTCCGAGAGATCGCCAGAGAACATCATCATTCCACACAGGGCTTTCACCTCTGTAAAATTGAGCTGAGGGTTCGCTCCAGCAACCTCTTCGTATATCGAGTGGTCGGGGTGGAGGCGGTCGATGTTTGTTTGCCCAAAGTAACCCACTCGCAGCTTTTCCGCATGGAAGAGGCTCCCCTCTTGAGACTTCAATTCCCCTGCAAGCAGTTTCAAGAAGGTCGACTTTCCACGGCCATTTTTTCCAATGACTGCAATGCGCTCTTTTCCACCCACCTGCAAGGAAGCCTTTTCAATCACCGGATCCTCAGGCTGGTAGGCAAACGAGATCTCTTCTGCCTCGAGCATCTTTTTGCTACGGAAGGGTTCATAGCGGAATTGAAACTTCAGGTGGTCGATCTCTTGAAGGCGCTCCAAAGCAGGCATCTTTTCAATCATTTTCACACGTGACTGCGCCTGCTTTGCCTTCGTCGCTTTTGCACCAAAACGCCGGATAAAGTCTTCGGCATGGGACTTCTTCTTCTCTATATTTTGGCGCGTCTTCTCATAGACCTCTTCCTGCTCAACGATTTTGGTGTAAAAGGCTTCGGTTCCCCCCTTAAATTTCTGCACGCGGTGGCGGTGGATTCCAATCGTCGAGGTGACGACAGCGTCCATGAATTCACGGTCGTGAGTGATGATGACGCACTCTCGTTGCCACTCTCTTAAAAAACGTTTAAGCCAGCGCAGGGAGACGATATCCAGATAGTTGGTCGGCTCATCGAGAAGGAGACAGTCGGGTTCGGATATCAACACCTTCGCAAGGTGAAGACGCAGCTGAAAGCCGCCAGAAAGTTCTCTTGGAGAAGAGTGACACATCCCCTCGTCGATCCCTAGACCCGCTAAGATTTTTTCAGCTTTATAGTGTGATAACTCCTCCCCAGCAGGAAGAGCCGTGACCGCCTCATCAAGGACTGTCGCCTCTGTGAAGTCAATGTGTTGCGTGAGGGTTCCAATTCGGTACCCTTTACTAGTATGGATCTTTCCCGAGTCGGGTTGCATCTCTCTCGATAAAATCTTAAAGAGCGTCGACTTTCCCGACCCGTTGCGCCCGACAAGACCGAGCTTCTCACCCGTCTGCACGCTGAAGCTCGCCTGGTCAAAGAGTAAGTGATCTCCAAACGAGATTGAAAGGTCTTCAACTTGGATCATTTCATGAGCTGTTCGATTTCTTTTTGGAGTTCTAGTGTCAGGTCTGGACTGATCAGCTTTTCATCATCCCCAAAAGCGCGTGGAGAATCAGGCACCGAGACTTGAGGAAGGACTGGAAGCCCCCCAATCGATCGGATAGCCGTCATCAACATAAAGACCGAACGCTCTCCTCCCCGCTTTCCTGCCGAGGTGCTCATCAATGCGAACTTCTTTCCCTCAAACGCTTTCGTCGTATAATGCTTATCAGGACTCCTTGAGCTCCAATCCAGGGCGTTCTTCAGTGTCACTGCATAGCCCGTTTGGAATTTCGGAACAGAAATAATGACCCCATCGCTATGGTACATGAGATCGCGAAAACGCTTTGCATCTTTCGGGATGCCTGAACGCTGCTCATCGTCCTTGTCATAGGGCGGGATATCCATATCACTCATGTCAATGAAGGTGACAGATGCACCAAGGACTTCTGCCATCTCAGCTGCCTGCCTTGCAAGCATCAAATTATAGGAGCCATCACGTGTGCTCCCCGCAACAGCAAGAATTTTCTTTCCAGCCGACACTTCCGCTGAAAACAGTAGAGAAAATGCAATGAGATACTTCCACATTTTGTTACCCTTTAATTAACGCTTTGATCTCTTCACGCAGTTCGCGCTGAAGATCCGAATTTTTCAAATTTCCTTCTTCATCAAATGCAGAGTAGGCCTGTGCAACGCTGACCTGAGGAAGAACTGCGACCCCACCTACAGCTTGAATCACTGAGGTCAAAACAGCAAGTGCCGACTTTCCTCCACCTCCACCTGGAGAGGCGCTCATCAAAGCAAACCGCTTTCCTTTGAAAGGCTCGTTAGAATAACTTTTTTCAGGGCTTCGTGAACTCCAGTCGAGGGTGTTTTTTAAAACTGCAGAAACGCCAGAGTTATACTCCGGAGTCGAGATGATAAACCCATCACTTGCAAGCATGAGGTCCCGGAAGCGCTTCGCATTTTTGGGCAGTCCCTGATGCGCCTCTAGGTCAGCATCATAAAGAGGCATTTCATAATCTCTTAAGTCAACGTAAGTGACTTTTGCTCCCATCGACTCGGCGATCTTGACCGCCTGCTTCACGAGCTGCTTATTGTAAGACTCTTGTCTGGTGCTCCCTGCAAATGCAAGAAGGTGCATTTCAGCCGATACACTCTGTGCGCACAACAAGAATAGAATCAAAAAACACTTCTTCATTTACTCTCCTTTTCTCCATTAGGAATATAAACGAAGAAGTGTAATAAATCTACGGGTAATACGTCGCTACTCCTTGATAATTGTCACTTCAATCGGTACCGTTGGAGAAACCATCGAATAGACGGGGGAAAAGTGGTAAAAGTGATCGAGCTGCTCTTCACTTGCTGAACTTTTCACTTTGAAGGTCGCGCGGATTTTGGAATACCCCTTAGGAATGCTCGGATCGAGATCAAGGAATCCACGTAAATCCAGCTCCCCTTCAAATTTCGACTCCATCGACTCAATCGGCAAACCGTTAGCCGCTGCATGGTAGACCATTGAAGTCGTCATGCAAGATGAAAGCGCAGTGAGTAGGTACTCGACTGGGTTGGCTCCTGAATCCTGCCCTAAAAGAGCAGGGGGCTCATCTGCGTCAAATTGAAAGGGCTTGCTTCGCGTTTGTTGCTCAGCCCCTGCTAAATAGTAGCTCTGGATGCAAACCTGGTTATGGCCGGCTTCGTCCCACTGATTGGTTGCTCGAAACTCTGCCTGAGCAAGAGACGGGTCTTTTTTGATCGCCTCTACAGTCTCCTGAAAGGCTTCCGTATCCACGCCATTGACGACTTTACCCATAAAACACCTCCTGTGTTCACCTTTACCAATAAGGCAGGCTGACAGAAAGGTCAAGTCTTACTTAAAACACTTATAATCAGAGGATTTCAACAAAATCTTTAGCGTTCTTAACAAACCCCTTCAAAGCGGCCTCGCTCTTGAAACCCGCCTTCTCAACCATCGCCCAGCCTTTCATCACCTTACCAGTAAAGTCCATCGGCCGGACATGGGGTTTCTTAAGGAGCTCTTCCGCCTTCTGTGGGCCCACACGGAGAATCAGTAGATCCTTATGGATTCCCACACACATCTTCCCGTTTAAGAAGAAGACCACCCCTCCAAACATCTTCTTGGGTTGGAACTCCTCTCCACAAATCTTCTTCAAACGCTGTTCTAGTTCTAGATCGTAAGCCATCATCCCTCCTTCAGACTAAAGAGCTTATCAGAAATAGCATATCCCACCTACCTGAATAATCCAAATTCTTGTAGGTTGAGCCTATATGGAAGAAGAGGAAAAGTATACGCACCCACAAGGAGAATTCCTTTCTAAGCTCGTCAGGAATTCTTCGAATATCGTCTTCACTTTCATGGGAATTGCCTTTGCTCTCACGGCGATGGCGATCATCCTCTCTGATATATGGAGCCTTGCTCTCTGCATCTATAACGGCTGCCCTCTTCTTGACAAACTTCTCGACTTCGTCAGTTACCTGATCATCACTGTCGCGATCTTTGATGTGGGACGGTATCTGATCGAAGAGGAGGTACTACGTCAAAGAGAGCTCCGCTCACCGAAAGAGGCGAGAAAAAGTCTCACGAAGTTCCTTGTCATTATCGTCATTGCGGTGAACTTAGAAGCCTTGATCCACGTCATTAAGGCAGGAGTCAAGGATGTCACTTTGCTTGTCTATCCCACCATGCTCTTCTTCGTTTCAACGCTTCTGATCATTGGGCTCGGTCTCTATCAAAGACTCAGCTCGATCACAGAAAAAGAAATCGAAAAGTAAACTATAACATAGACTCTAGAACAGAACGGATGGCCTCTGCACGGCTAGTGCCTTGCAGTTTTTTCATCGCGCGTCCTTTATCGATGTGCCCTTCAGCGAGTTTTACCCACTTATCGCGCACTTGCATGATTTGCTTCTGATCGAGATTGATCTCTCCATCAAAAACTTTGTGAGCGGCGTCGTAAATTTGCTTCACGTTGTCTTTTGCAAACCGACCGCTTTGTTTGTCTTCGATCGCTTTGTCGAAGCACTTGAGAAGGTGATCATATTCTTGTGTCATACCCTACATGTATGCTTTTTGGGATTTTTTCCAAAACAATTTCTCAACCATCTTATACACAACAGACTACAACACACTTGACGGATAACGGTGACATCGAGTTTATTGGGGGAAACCCCCCATATATAGGATGATTATGAAACACTCATTTTTTCGATTTTTATCAACGGCCCTTGTTCTAACAGCGTCGCTGACCGCCTCGGAGGCGATCACCCCCAAAAATACCCCGCTGACCTTTAAATACACGAGAGATCAGCTTGAACCCTTTAAACAATGCCCGATTCCGAATGAAGTCATTACGGTCGACCAACTTACCCAGCTCGATCGGGAAGTGGCTTACCTCGTTAGTACCTCCAAAATGGCAGCCATCGACGCAACGATCTTTCCCTCCTACCTAGCGAACACCCAAAAAGACTTCGCATGGATCAGCTACCGCCTGACAGGTCAGTACAAAGGAAACCTCGGTCCTGTCACTCTTTGGACCGCTCGCCTCTTCATTCCCGATGCCACTCTCCCCTCTGTGGGCGAAGCAGCTTTTGATCCCTACTCAAGCGGCATTGCAGCCCTCGTAGTGAGCAAAGCGAGCGACCGTCTTCGTGCAGATCGAGACCAAATTGCAGACTACCCCATCAAAAAAGGCGAAGGCCTTTGGGAACCCACCAGCCCTGGCTACCGCGGCCTCAACTACGGAAGTGCAAAAACATGGTTCCTCAACTCTTCCGACGAGTACGTCGCCGATGCCCCACCAGAGGAAAATGAAGAGTGGGAAGAAGAGTGTGCAGAAATTGAAGCTGCAATGGAAAAACGCACAGGCGATCAAACACAGTCTGTCTTTTACTGGGCTAGTCTTACCAGTCCCCATGATGGAAAGTGGAGCCCCCTTCTTGAAAAGTACTTTGATAAGCACGACACTCCCCTCGGCATGCGCCTCTACGCACGCTCCCTTTTAGAAAGCGCCATGGCGGACTCCACCGCAGCGGCTTTCCATTCAAAGTACACCTACTGGGTGCAGCGCCCCAGCCAAATGGATGATAGCATCCAACCCCTCATCACCGTTCCTAACCACCCGAGCTACCCCTCTGCACACTCGACCAATGCAGGGACCGCTCTTGTGGTTCTATCAGAGCTTTTCCCAGAAAATGAAGCTGAGTGGAAAGCGACGGCTGAGGAGTCTGGAATGTCACGCATCTACGGCGGAATCCACTACCCAACCGACCACACAGCCGGCATGAAGCTCGGCGAGCAAGTCGGTGAAGCGGCCCTTGAAAGGAACCGCCTCCCTCAATAAAGACCTTATTGGCTGATAGAAGACCGTTTAAATACCCTTTTATCAGCCACATATCATAACTCGTTTAATATAATTTTATTTCCAAAAAAATATTAGAACGAAAATTCTGTTTTTCATTTATCGAAAAACTCCCAATAAGCTTATAGTAGACAACAACTTTATTAACTACGAGTAAGCTTATGACGTTTAATCTTCAGCCAACAGGGCAATATCAGGCTCCATTTCTTGATCCATTGCCGAATGAAATCGCTCTTCATGCGATCCGATACCTTACCGGAGCCGAACTTCTTCGACTTAGAGAAGTCAGTCGTCGAGCCAATGCACTTGTCGCCGACCTGTTCAAAAATGTAAGCTATTGGCGATGGCTGGGCTTTAAAGAAGGTCAAGTGCCAACAAAAGCCGATCTCACGAGAGCCTTTTCCTTAGCTAGAAGTGCATGCCCTCAACCGACAATCTTAACCATCCGTGAAAGTTGTCGTCCGATGATTTGGACGATCATCAAACGACTCAAGCTGGTCTCTCTAGACAATCTATCGAATGCGCGAGAAGTAGCTGAACGAGCAGCTAGTTTTGGTGATGCAAATCTCTGTGAGAAGGCGCTGATCTCTCAGAATACAAACCTATCCAACCAAGAATTAACTCAGTGCATGGCTCGCGCAATTCAAGGTGGAAATCTCCCTACTGTAGAAATGCTACTTCGTTTGGGAGCCACTCCCTCGCGAGACAATTTCCTTCTATCAGTGCGATGTGGCCAGATGGCAATCGCACAAACACTGGCTCGTCGTGACCCTCAACTCGCCAGAAGTCTATCGCCCCTGCAGTGGGCTGCTTTCTGTGGTGACGTAAATTATATCAACCAGCAAAACCCAACACCAGCTGAACTGAGGGGAAACCCGCACTTGCCAAGCCCCTTGATCTTTGCGGCTTCCACCGGACAGGTGGGTGCCATTTCTGCGTTGCATCAGCAGGGAGCCAATGTGAATGAAAATTCTGGACAAACGAATGCTCTCGAAGAAGCAGCACGGCATGGTCATAATGAAGCTATCCGACTGCTCGTGCAACTCGGATTCTCCATTCAGACGAAGGGTGCCCAAGCTTTTTTTGTGGCAACAGAGTTCGGCCGCATTGATATTATTGAAGAGTTATTGCGCCTAGGATGCCCTATTACTGCTACTGACAATCGTGGAAAAACAGCTCTACACTACGCAGCTTCGAATGGGAGCACGGATGCCCTCAAAGTGTTGATAGATCATCAATGCCCTATTACTGCTACTGACAATGATGGACAAACAGCTCTACACTACGCAGCAGAAAGTGGTAGCACGGATGCCCTCAAAGTGTTGATAGATCATCAATGCCCTATTGCTGCTACTGACAATCATGGAGGAACAGCTCTACACTATGCGGTGGACGGAGCCGGGATGTATACCGTTAGAGAGTTGGTTCGCCTAGGATGCCCTATCGATGCAACTAACGATGTGGGACGAACAGCCCTACATGAGGCAGGCAGAGCTGGCCAAATTGACACTTTTAAAGAGTTGGTTCGCCTAGGAGCCTCTATTCATGCAACCGACCAGGGAGGAGGAACCACACTACATATAGCAGCCTCAGGCGAATACGCAGAAGCCATCGAAGCCTCATTAGATCTCGGATGCTCAATGAACGCAACAGATAGTCAAGGACGAAGCGCTTTACATTGGGCAGCCCGGTACGGTGAAAGCGATTGCGTCGAAGAGTTAGTTCGCCTAGGAAGCCCTACCGACCCAACTGACAAAGCAGGGCGAACCCCTCTTCATATAGCAGCCATGGATAGCGATATAGATCGCATCACAGATTTGCGTAATCTAGGATGCTCTAGCGATAAAACCGACAACCATGGACGAACGGCAATCCACTGGGCAGTGATCGAAAGTGACGAGTTTGAAGACTTAAAAGACCCCTCTGGGACCATTGTCGCATTGGCCAACTTCGGATGCCCTGTCAATGCATCCGACAAAGATGGGAAAACAGCTCTCCATTATGCAGCTCGCAATGACTATGCGGATGCCATTGATATATTAGTCAATCTCGGATGCCCTATTAATGAAACTGACAATCAAGGACAAAGTGCACTCGTTGTTGCTGCGAAAGCGGGACATACGGAGATTATGGCAAGTTTAATTCGCCATGGATGTCGTCTACCTCTAGAAGCAACATCCCATGACGAAGAAGAGATCGCAAAAGCCCTTGAAGAAGGCAAGAGTGAAGTTGCAATCCAAGATCTCTGCAGTAAGTACAACATCTCTATTGCGACCTACAACATTTGGAGGGTCGTTTACCCCGACGGAATTAGCGTGGGACCAAGGGTCAGACAACGTAGGACACAATGATGTGTTTTACCCCAGCGACAAATAGACTTCTGCTGTAAAGACGATCATGATTTCTAAAAGAATTGAGTGAGTTAGCAGCCTACATCCCCTCAACATTCATTTTATAGTCCAGGTACCTTGCCAATTGAGTTATCAAGAAGCTGACTTAAAAAAAGTTGAAATAGAGCTAATGTCAATAGAAATTAGAACGCCATTTATAGCAACTCAATCTTGAAAACTCGTCAAATTTGACAAAAAGCTCCCCCTTGATTAAAAACTAACCATACCACACCTCAAATGGAGCCATTCTAATGATGCCTATATCTTCAGCAATTCACCAAAATACACCTAAGCAATCCCCAAAAGAAACGAAACTCCATGATGCAGCCAGGGCGGATGACGTGGACTCGATTAAAAAACTGGTTCGATCAGGCTACTCTATCAAAGAAACCGATCATCTAGGACAAACGGCTCTTCATGTGGCTGGTGAGGAAGGTAATGAGGATGCGATTAGAGAATTAGTGCGTCTTGGCTGTCCCGTAGAAGCCAAGAACAAACGTGGACAAACAGTTCTTCATCATGTTGCCAGATTGAACGGACTCGAGGATCTAGCTAAATACTTAGTAGAACAAGGATGCCCTATGGATGCAGCCGACGATGAAGGCCATACAGCCCTTCATGAAGCAGCCGCGAGTGGATCTGTTACAACCGTTATTGAATTGTTAAGGCTAGGTTGCCCTAACTTACCGGACAAAGATGGGCGAAAGGCTTCTGATTATAACAGGCGGGGCTTCAATTCGATCCACATGATGTGTTGATTCGATTCTGTAAATGAATAGAGTTAGGCAAACAGTTGCCCCAACATGAATGTGATCCCGCAAATACCAGAAGAGGTTGAGATTGGGTTTGCAGTCGAAGATTTCTGCATTAAGTAGAACATCTCTAAGGTCATCCACGCCTTCGAAAATAGGGTAGGACAAAGAAAAACTTTCTTAAACTTTTTTCCATCCCTCAAAAATTTTCTCCCCCAATTTTCAGAACTCAGATTTGGGGAATAGCAAAGCGGCCCTCGACTAAGTAGGATCCTTTTCAATCTCTAACCTGTCTTTACCTTCACTCACTGTTTATGGCACCTAAGCTCTTGTCGATGCCATATACTCGTCTAAGGGAGGTATGGTTGTACTGTCAATTGTATCTTGCATATATTGAGCGAGGTAATACTCACGGGAGCCAAAATTTTGGTTTTTAAGAGCAAATAATACTCCAATGAGACTAGCGACTTCAAAAAAGAGCATATCACCAACCATGATCGCTAGAGTGGCTGCAGTAATTGGTGTGGAAGTTAGAGCCAGAATGGCGACAGCTGTTATCACAGTTGCTGGAACTGTCATTCCTAGGAAGTGTAAAGTGTAAGATTTTAAGTCTGTTGCGGTGTGTTTCGCAATGGCGTGGGCTATAGCTAATATGGGTGCTGCTGCGATCAGGTGAATGCTGACACCTGCAATAGGATTGATACATACACCTCCAAAAGAGGCGGGAGAAGCTAGACTACAATTTTGTTTTAAGGAATTTACCAACATGGTTATGCTACCTTTTTTGTGGTTATATTTTAAGGACAATTATAAAAAAGTGAGCTTAATTTTTGAAGACCTGAATGGAATATTCATATTTCGATGAGAGAGAAGTGAAATGTTCTAAATCCGCTTTCCGATTGATGCCAAAAATAGACAGGGCCCCGGATGAGCCCCAGCCTTCTTGGGCTTTAAATAAATCGTTTAGCTACGTGCTAAACCCCAATGAAACTCAAACCTGTTGACCATTTTCCGAAGATCAGCGCTTTGTAAAACAGAGCTCCCCCCCCATTTTCAAAAAAACCACCGGGGATTCACACTCTCATCTACTTCCTATCTAACCTATCACCTCACCTAAAGACCCGGCCTCACTTTCTTAAACTTTTTTCTGTCCCTCAAAACATTTACCCCCCATTTTCAGAACTCAGATTTTGGGGAAAGCAAAGCGGCGCTCTACTAAGTAGAGCGCCGCTTGGGTATCTCTTAAAGCTGTTTTTGACAATTGGGGGTGGTTGGATTCGAACCAACGTATACCTAAGGTAGACGGAGTTACAGTCCGTTGCAATTGGCCACTATGCGACACCCCCTAAAAGGGAATTGCTGACAGTCGGAATCGAACCAACAACCGCCTGATTACAAATCAGGTGCTCTGCCAATTGAGCTATGTCAGCAGCGAGGGTCAATTTATAGCAAAAGAAAACGATTTTGGACAAGGGAGATTATTCAGATTCCGCCTCGGGAGTCTCTTGAGCAGGAGCCTCTTCAGCTGCTTCAGCTTGCTTTGCCTTCTGCTCCTCAGCCTTACGCTTCGTCTTCTCGACGCGGCGCTTCAGGTCCTCCATCTCAGTATGCATGTTCGCAAAGAGCCCAGCCATGGGGTTTTTAGCGACCATTTTAGAGGCGGAGAAACGTTTTTGCTTCTTTTCTTGTTCCTTGACCCAGCAGCAGGCTTTGAATTTCTTGCCAGAACCACAAGGACAAGGGTCATTTCTTTTAATTTTATCGCTCATAATCTCTGAAATTGACTTGTTTCTGCGAGAATTTTACAATTTTACGGAATATAATTAAAGAGATGTAAATTATTTATGACACTTGCAATACACGTCCCCGTTGCGAAACCCCCATGGACCTCCCTTGGCAAGCTCATCGAAAGCAAGGTAAGAAAAGCTTTTTTTGACTTCGAGTTGCTCGGAGAAGAGAAAAAAGTCGCGGTTGCCCTCAGTGGGGGAAAGGACAGCCTCACGCTGCTCTATATGCTGAAAGCGATCTCTGGATATGGACTCCCCCCCTTTGAAATCGTCGCCGTCCATGTTGCTGGAGAGTACACCTGTGGTGCCGGCATCGGAACGGGCTTTCTTCAAGCGATCTGCAAAGAGATGGAGATCCCTCTAATCGTGAAGGAGTCGACAAAGACCCTTGAAGAGCTGGAGTGTTATAGCTGTTCAAGAGAACGAAGGAAGCTCCTCTTCGATGCTGCGAAAGAAGCGGGAGCACACACCATTGCTTTTGGACATCACCGTGAAGACAACAGCGAAACTCTCATGATGAACCTTCTTCAAAAGGGTGAGTTTGCTGGCATGCTTCCGAAAGTGGCGATGCAACACTATGATGTACGCATCATCCGCCCTCTCATTTACGTCAATGAAGAGGACATCATTCAATTTGCAAAACAGTACAATTTCATGCGGATCACTTGCCAGTGCCCCGTCGGACAAAACTCCAACCGTAAAAAAGTCAAACAGTGGATTCAAGAGATCGAGAGCGCTTTCCCTCACGCGAAGAAGAACCTCGCCAGTGCAAGCCTCCTCTATGGATCTGACAAAGCCAACACCCCGTAAGAGGAAACGTATGGAACATAGCGACGCCCACGAACCGACCACAGAAATCCAAGGAGTCGAGCTCTCTCTCATGCTACCTGATCAATTTAACTACCAATGGATCGGACAAAAAGATGTGATGGATCAGTTGTTGGCCGCTTGGTTTGTTTTAAGCCCTGAAGATATCCCCCTCAACCCGCGTTTGATTGGAAAACCGGGCGTTGGAAAAACAACCCTTGCCTACGCTGCAGCCAAAAAACTAGAGAAGGATGTCTACATCTTCCAGTGTACAATGGATACCCGTCCTGAAGATCTTCTCATCACCCCTGTTGTGGATAAAGCCGGAGGGATCCGTTACGTCGCCTCCACCCTAGTGACAGCCATGATCCGCGGTGGAGTTTGCATCCTCGATGAAGCGAACCGGATGAGCGAAAAGTCGTGGGCTTCGCTAGCTCCACTCCTTGACACCCGTCGCTATATTGAGTCGATCGTCGCGGGGCTTAAAATCCATGCCGATCCCGGGTTTCGGATTGCGGTCACTATGAACGACGACGCTTCCACATTTGAAATTCCTGAATACATTCACAGCCGCCTCCAACCACAAATATATCTCGACTTTCCAGAGGCAGAAGAGGAGCGTCGGATCCTTGAGGAAAATCTCCCTTTCCTTGACGAGCACATTCTCAACTACGTGGTCAACTTGTTGCAGAAAGCTCACGGAGCCAACGAGAACTACACTGTCCGGGATGGAATCAACATCGCTCGTTACGCAGCAAAAAGGATGAAGTCCTTAGGAACGACAGGAGTCCATGAAGGGCTCTTGCGTCAAGCTGTGATCATGACACTGGGCGATGAAGCTCAAGACTATTTACCGTAGGGAGCGCGCACGTGAAAAGTCCCCCTTTTTGGGTAGAGAAAGAGAATGTCTTCGCAGTCCCTATTCTCCATTACAAGATGGAGAGTGCCTACTCAGTGCACGCTGCCTTCCAAGCCATTCAACCAACATGCATCGCCGTCGAACTGCCGGAAAACCAGCAGCTACAGATGCTCCACGCAGCCTCCCGTCTTCCCGATATCAGCGTTGTTGTCACGTTCAATAAGCAGCTAGAACCCCTCTACACCCTCGCTGAACCTTGTGAAGCGACTTTCGAGGGATTGCGTCTCGGTATTGACGCCGAACTCCCGACTTTTTGCATCGACTACGACGTCGATCAATACCCAGAAGTTTTTGAAACACTCCCCGACAGCTATTCAATTTCAAAAATTGGTCTGAAAAGTTACTACGACGCCTACCTTCAAAGCGGAGCCCATCAGCAAAAGCGCTCCCCTTTTGATAAAGAGAGAGAACTCTACATGGCGAAACGCCTCCGTGAACTCTCGCTTCAACACGACCGGGTCCTCTTCGTCACCGGGATGTTTCACTTGGAAGCCATCCTGGAAAACTTTGACCGTCCCCACTTCCCCGACTTTCGCAACACCAGCCATGACGCCATTCAAGTTTGTACACTCACCGAAGAGAGTCTCCGCGAAGTGATGCCCGAGTCGGGATGGACCTCCTCCCAATACGAAGAGAGCCGAGGTGGTTCTCTACCCGACCGCCAAGAGCTTCTCCTGAAACTCTTCCGCGAAGCTGGTAGCAGCTACAAAGAAAACACAGGAGAAACGTTCCCAAGTGGACGGACTCGAACACTCATGAAGTTCTTACGCAACTACTCTCTCATCACAGGTGCGCTTTCTCCCGACCTTTTTCAGACTGTTTCAGCCGCGAAAGGATGCGTCGACCACAACTATGCTTACGAAACATGGGAGCTCGCGACCCGCTACCCCTATCTCAAAAACGTCGATGGTCTAGACGAGCTGGACCTCACAGCGAAAGAGCTCTGGGGAAAAAGTAAGACGGTCCATTTCCATCTCAAAGAGAAGAGCAAAAAACAGGTCCAGCAAGCAAGAAGAGTGCGTAAGAACCGCGCGAACGCACGCCTCTTTCCCCCTGGCCCCTTCTCCATCTGTTCCTATCCTCCTGAAGATGTGAGCGTCGAAAATTTCGGAGAGTTTCTGAAGAAAAAGGGGTGTCAAATCCTCAGTGAAGAGGGTTCCAAAACAGTTCCCTTTTCGACGAGCGTTGAAGATGGCATCGACATGCGAGAAACGATCCGTCACTTCACCGAAAAGAAGCTCTATGTCAAGGTCCATGGAAAACCTCCTGGAGGCGTGGGCTCAGTGGTCATGATCTTTGATGAAGATCAACCTCAGGATGAGGAGAATCAAGGGGAAGCGTACCCCTGGCGAACCACTTGGCTCGGAGAGCATGAGCAAGAGTCAGACATGGCTTTTTACGCCACTCCCATGACGGACAATGTGGTCGGACCAGGAATTTCACGCTGTGAATATGGAGGGTTTATGATGTCCTACCCTCCAAGACGGATGTACGATGTCTGGACAGACCCTGACTACTTTAACTGCCGGAGTAAATCAGAAGTCCTCCTCATGGCAGCCATTGACTACGCCGTCCAGCCCCTGATCACCTACGTGGCTGCCAAACCTCCTCGTAGCTCCCTCAAGTCATACGCACAGCGGTTTGGAAAAAAAGTCGTCTACCTTCCCCTTGGCCAGCTTTCACCTGTGACCCTATCTAAAATCCGCCGCTTCCACGTCCTGGACAGCCATGAGAAGCGCTCGATTGCAGATGAATATATCTCATGATCAAAAGTCTTAACCTAAAGGATTAGGGTATATATTTTTGGGCATGTCAGGTTAAAAGATTGTCCTAAAGACTCCCCTACCTTACCATCATTTCAAGAGTTGTATGAAGTAGCCCAGAAAATCGAATAGAATGTGATCTCAAGGGCAGCTCTAGTACAACTGAAAAAAGAAACCCTTTTCAAAGGAATAATTATGAAACTCATCACAGCTTTAATTCCCACGATTTTGATTCTCTTTGGGTGTACACATCGACAATCCCATGTTCAGTACATGCCCTGTCAAATGGTGATTCCTGTGAACAACGCATGCCAAGCACATGTGGACGTCTGCGTTAAAGATTTAAGAGTCCCAGAGCTAGAGGTTAAAGAAGGTGAAACAGAAGAAGCTGAAGCAGCGACTGAACCTCCTTCGAATGAGATTGAGCTGACAAGCTGCCTTAAAGAGGCCTTAGAGTGTGAGCTAGCTGCACGCGGATTTTGTATCTGTTCAGGCAAGGCTTGTGTGCATGTTGAAATCGAAAAATTTGAGACCGAGTTTCAGCGGTGCTACCTCAATGTCTCCGGAAACTCCTGCCTCGTCATAAAAGTCAAAGTGACTGACTCCTGGGGCAGCTCCCATTTCTCACAAACCATTTACGGACGAGGAGTGATTGACAATGCTTACATCGAGTCAGAAGAAAATAAAACCCGAGCTTTACAGTGTGCATTTAACAATGCGATTGAGCAGCTGATGTACAACTACAATTTCATTCATGCGATCCTCAAAATCAATCGCCTCTAGAGATTGAAAAACCTCTGAATTGAAAATTCAGAGGTTTTTCACTTAAAATTATTACCCAATGTGACTGCGGATCATCCAAGCGCTCTTCTCATGCACCTTGAGGCGCTGGATTAAGAGGTCGGCCGTCCCCTCATCCTCACACGCCTGGGACTCCTTAATCTGCTGACGTAGCTCTTTCACGAGGTGTTCGTGGTCCCCTAAAAGCTCAGAAAGCATCTCATCTCCTGTCAAGGATCCTGTCGACTCATCGAGGTTGCTGAGATCCAAAAACTCCCTCATCGACCCTGGAGCTCGCTGACCAATCGAACGGATCCGTTCCGCGATCTCATCAGCTGCACTAAACAAATCCTCATACTGCTCTTCAAAGAAGCCGTGTAGGGAATGAAACCGAGGGTCAACCAAGTTCCAGTGGAAATTCTGGGTCTTCACCAAGAGCAGGTAGGTGTTGGATAACACTCTTGAAAGCATAACCAAAATCTGTTCAGAGGCCTTTTTTTCCATCACTGACATAAAATTCTCCTTTTTTTCCGAAAGTACACGATTGCAGGAAATTGCTGCAATCCACTAGAATTTCCCCACCAGTTCCGGATTAGCTCAGCGGTAGAGCAGTGGACTGTTAATCCATTGGTCGCTGGTTCGAATCCAGCATCCGGAGATCTAAGTAAAACACCTGTAGTCTTCTACAGGTGTTTTTTATTATAAAATTTATTTACACTTCAGACTATCTAAGAGTCCTATAGAAGTAACTATTTTGAATTAGGTTATGATTATGTTATACTCTCCTAAGAACTAGGGGGTATTATGGGATCTGTTTCAAAAACGCTTTTAAGTCCATCCAGAAGACATCAAAAAAAGCTCACGGGACTCCTTAAACCGTTTCATGAGCTGTTCTCCACCTGCTATTTTGGGCAGATCACTCTAAGTCCAGAGGGAGAGGTCACCTATCTTAGCGACTATATCGACATCGCAGAGTACTTTTACGACAATGAGCTTTACAAAGGACATCCCCGTTACTCCTCCCCTGAGTTTAATAAAGAGGGACTCTTCTTAGAATCTACAAACAGCGACTCATGCCTCCAAAAGGTGAATCGCGAACTCCAACACCACTTTCCAAACCTCCAGCAACCCGTCTACTACTCCAAAAACAGGAACGGCAAGCTGACCCACTACTTGATCATGTCAGACGAAGAGTGTGATCTCGAAAACGAGGTCATTAACCAAGCTCCACTCATTGAGAAATTCATCGAGCACTTTGAAAGAGAAACAGACTCTTTAAATACTGAAGTTGAAGATGCTAAAGTCTCCATCATTGATGAGTACGGAGTCCACTTTCAATCCCCCTCTCCTCATTCAACGACCCGTGAAAAAATCTTAGCTTTCCTCAAAGCGACCCTTCCTGACTATCCTCAACTACATCGAATCACCACTCTCACAAAAAATGAACATGAAGCGCTTCTTTTATTTGCCGAAGGAATGACAACCGCAGAAGTGGCAAAGCACCTAAACCGCGCACCCAGAACTTTAGAAAAAAGACTCGACGCGATAAAATTGAAATTGCGGTTTGAAAAAAAGTCGGATTTAGTCCGATTCCTCATCCGCCATAAAAATTACCTTCAATATTTTTTAATCTAAAAAAGAAAAATGATGAGTACTGGATATTGGGATGAAAACTTCGAATCACAGAGCAAAGCCCCATAAAGCATATTCTCCTTTCCTAAAAAGAGCTGTAACCCCCTCTGCGTCACTGATTTTTCTATATGCGAGAGGTTCATGAATCTACTGAACTTTCGTCATTTCAAAAATCACTTTTATAGCTTTATCAAATCTTTACAATTCTCTGATAGCATGCCCACAAAATTCTAGTTAAGAAGTCCAACAAAAGGAGCTTACTAACATGACAGCTATTAGAGCATTTGAATCTACTCAGCAAAGTGAAATCCAAGCGGCAGCACAGAGCGCTCAAGCAGGACGATTTTATCACTTTAGAAGGGCCTACCTACTCTCTGTTGATGAAAAAGTCCATACTATCGCGCTCAACGTTTTTCAAAGGCTGTATAAATTTGTTGTGGAACTCTTTGGCAGAGACTATTTTGCTGGCTTTTTCCCCGGAAAGAAAGTTGAAGTGTTAGACCCCACCACCCTCACTCCTGTTCCAAACGCCTCTATCACCTCCTCTACTAAAGCCCCTACGATCGATTACCAAACGGTTTTAGCGCATTGCATTTTAAGAGATCCAAGGGAAGTTGACCTTGCAAGAGTCAAAGAGCTAGCTCCTAAAGTGATGACAAAACTTCAGGAGTTAGCAAAACCAAAATCAGCTAATTTTATAGATCCGGAAACTCGCCGTTGCCTGGTTGTAAGAGGTAATGCCCTGACTACGATTGTCTCAACGTGTCGCGAAAAAATGGCTGTTCTCCACTACTTAGTCTTGACAGAACAAATCGCTTTCACAGCGGATTGGGGCAGGGGGAATATCGTTGTAGCCTTCGAGATGACAGACCATGAGCTCGATAGGGAATTAGACGGACAACCCGTTCGCAAAATAGATAAAACAACCATTCTGAAAAGAGAAGAAGAAATTAAAGATAGAACCATCTCGCCGCTAAAGGATGTACCAGCTGAGGTGAAGGAATATGTTGAAAAGATGGTTGTTGAAATCAACCAAAAGCTTCCACGATATGCTGAAAGAGGGGATTCTCCACACCCTATAGCAGTATTGGGAAATAGATGGTCAGAAGCAAAGGCCGATAAAGCTCTCGACTGCCTCGTGGAACAGGGAAAAATCCACTCTTACAACAGAACTCGTGGCTCATATGCTAAACTTCTGGTTGCCCTCCAGCCAAAAGACGAGAAGGAAAGTCGTGACCATGCTTTCAGAAAGTGGAGAGACTTTGCTGAAGTTCAGAAAAGAACATAGTCAGCAGACCACTTTCATCCATCTATTAAAGAGCTGTGATTCCAAACAAGTTACAGCTCTTTTTTCTACAAGAGATTCTCTTAATGAACCAGGCCACGTGTCGTATTTTTACATCGAATGTTGACATACTTGGATCAACCAGTCTTTAAAGAAAGTTCAATATGAGTGACGACCCTCTTCCACTCTCTTGGTTCACGGGTTACCTCCAACACTTCTTCAATCTCTTTCAATCTGCCTCTTCCTCTAAAAAAATCGACCGGACGCGGACAGGCGAAGCGCTTTTATGAGTAGTGACAGGAAAAAAGAGCCTCACCTCCGTCGACTCCTACCTCTGCGAGGAGGACAGTTACTTAGGTCATATCACATTTAGCGATGAACTTTTACGTCTAAATTGGAGGATCTTTGGCCGGCAAAAAAACAAAGAACTCGAATACATTTATCGCTGAAATCCTTGAAGCGCCACCCTTGGTCTGATAAACTCTCTAACCATGACAACAGCATCCAACACAACACCTATGATGGCACAGTGGTTCGAGTGCAAAAAAAAGAGCCCTGACGCCCTTTTACTCTTTCAACTCGGCGACTTTTATGAGGCCTTTTACGACGATGCCGTCGTGATGTCGAAGGAGCTTGAGCTCACCCTTACAAAACGCCAAGAGACACCGATGGCAGGGGTCCCAGTCCACAGTGTAGAAAACTACATAGAGCGCCTCATTGGAAAAGGATACAAAGTCGCGATTGCAGAGCAGACGAGCGATCCCTTAAAGACAAAAGGTCTTGTGAAGCGAGAAATCGTCCGTGTGGTGACGCCGGGTGCCCATGTGGGTTCGCAGCTCACTCCCGCCCACTCCAACAACTTCTTTGTGAGCCTCACGCAGGTTGGCTCTCTCTTTGGTCTTGCCTATATCGATATCAGCACGGGTGAATTCCAAGTGAGCGAGATGGAGAGTTTTGAACACTTACGTCAAGAGCTCCTCCGTCTGAAGCCCTCTGAGTGTTACACGTCGTATAAATTTAAAGAGAAGCACAAAGATTTTCTCGAAGAGCTCAACACCCTCTCCCCTTTTCTGACAACCGCGCATGACGATTGGCGCTTCGATCATCAACTCGCCTACGAAGCTCTCGTCCAGCACTTCAAAGTGCAAAGCGTCGATGGATTTGGATTAAAAGCAAAAGTGGCTGCGATCAATGCCGCGGGCGCTCTTCTCACCTACCTGCGCGACACACTGATGCAGCCAGTCGATCATATTCAGAGTCTTTCGACCTACACCTCTGATGAGTACATGGAGCTGGACTACCTTGCAGAAAAGCACCTGGAGCTTGTCGACCCACAGGGAAGCAACAAAACCAGCACGCTTTTCTACACGCTCAACCAAACACGTACTGCGATGGGAGGCCGCCTCCTCAAAACTTGGATCAAGCAACCACTTCTCGATTTAGAGAAGCTGCAAGGACGGCAAGAGGCTGTATCCACACTTCTTGGCTATCCGGACAAGCTGCAACATCTCGAAGAGATGACCAGCAAAATCCGCGACACCGAGCGTCTCATCTCCAAAATTGGATCACGCCTCGTCTCCCCTCGAGATTTCACTGCTCTAGCAGAGAGTTTCCGAGCGATTGCTGAGTTGAAAGCACTCCTCTCTACGCTCCCTCTCTCTCCACTTCTTCAGGAAGTCGAGCAGAAGCTGAATCCCCTTCCAGAACTCACCCAACTCATTCAAAGGGCGATTGCAGAAGAGCCTGCCCTGCGACTCGGTGAGGGCGACGTCATTCAAGAAGGCTACTCTGAAAAGCTCGACGAGCTCCGTCGTCTGCGCAAAGACAGCCACTCGTGGATTGCTTGCTACCAGACCCACCTCCGCGAGCAGACAGGAATCAAAACCTTGAAAGTGGGCTACAGCCGCGCCTTTGGATATCACATTGAAGTCTCCAAAGGCCAAGCAGACAAGATGCCCCACTCCTTTGCTCGTCGTCAGACACTCACTAACTCAGAACGCTTCATCAGCCCCGAGCTCAAGACCTATGAAACAAAAATCCTCTCGGCCGAAGAAGAGGCTTTACGTCTCGAGACGGAACTCTTCACTGAAGTCCGCACCAAGGTGATGGGCTTTGCCGCAGAAGTTCAGGTGACCTCAAAAGCGGTTGCCTATCTTGATGTGTTACAGTGTTTCGCAAAAGTGGCCCAAGAGCAAGGATATACTTGCCCTGAGCTCACAAATGGGTACGATTTAGAGATCGTCGAGGGAAGACACCCTGTCGTCGAACGTATTTTAGGAGCGAACTTCGTTTGCAACGATGCGAACTTAAGTCACGGCAAAGAACAACTCATGATCATCACCGGTCCCAACATGTCGGGTAAATCGACCTACATCCGTCAAGTCGCCCTCATCGTGTTGATGGCTCAAATCGGCTCGTTCGTTCCCGCAAAGAGTGCGAAAATCGGCCTGGTCGACAAAATTTTCACACGGATTGGGGCGAGTGACGACCTTTTCCGCGGTCAATCGACCTTTATGGTCGAAATGGCAGAAACAGCAAGCATCCTGAACAATGTCACAGACCGTTCACTGGTCATCCTTGACGAGATTGGCCGTGGGACGAGCACTTACGACGGAATTTCCATTGCTTGGGCCGTCGCTGAGTTCCTCCTTACGGCGGAGGGTAAACGTGCCAAAACCCTCTTTGCCACTCACTATTTTGAGTTGACCAAACTCCCCGAAAAAGTTCCCATGGCAGTCAATTATCATATCGCCGTCCAGGAAGTGGCCGACCACATTATCTTCCTACACAAGATCCTTCCGGGTGGAGCCGACCGCAGCTGGGGAATCCATGTCGCAAGGCTCGCAGGGATGCCTTCATGGGTGATTGAACGCTCAGGAGATATACTCAAGCAGTTAGAAGACAACCGCTCTTCAGAGAAAGTCTTCACTCCTGAAAAACCGAAGCGACTTCCCCCCGTTAAGAAGAAAAAAGCCCGCGCAGAAAACCAGCTATCTTTCCTATAAATCGAAAGATATGGAGATAGATCGACCTGAAGAAGCCAGCCGTTAGAAGCTGCGCGTCGTAGGATGTCGGATATCGAAGAACGGTTTGGAGGCGCTCCAAGGAAAGTCCATGAAGTTGTTCTGTTTTAACTCCCGACCGCATCAGCGCAATTGTACTCTGAGGAGAGCTCAAAATCGCCTCAACCCGTTTCATCGCAGTCTTGTCGCCAGATGGGATTTGAACTACCCCAGCACATAAGTTCTGTCTCAGCTGAAGATAGGCTTTAGGATGAGAGAGGACGCTTGAAAGAACCGTCCTGTTATATTGTCGAAAGATTTGAAGAAGGCTTCCCTCATTCATGCTTTTGCTTAACACTTTGTATCCATCAACGTAGCGCTGTCCATACAAGTGCAGTGGAGATTTTAGATCTCGTGTCACTCTAAGGCAATGAGACAGAGGTAACTCTAACCACTTTGTTAGCGGGAGCGATCCTCCTAGGACCAGTTTTGAGAACCCTCTTGCTAAAGCGACCTTTTCTGGAGATTTTTTCTTTCTAAGACTCATCGACTCATAAAAACTCTCTAGCAACACTTTAAAAATCGGCTTTCCGCTTAAAAGGGGGAACTGCTTCACTGTGAACCCCTCTTCGACCATCGCAACAAAGCCCAAAAAGTCCTTTTCTTGATCAACAAAGGTGTCCAAAATTTCCTGAGGCCAGTCTTGGCCACGAAGGTATTTCAGATGTTCTGGAAAGGAGAGCCAAAAATTCAAATGGGGGAAATTCCAATCGCGGCAAAGGTTATAGAGCTGAGCGGCTTTATCGGGGCGTGAAAGTAGGGCTGCCCTCCGGTCTAGTGGCAAAGACAAGAAGGTCGTCAGGTCACAATGATCATAGATGATGTGAAAGCTCTTGACCCACTCAGGAAGGGAAGCAATCTGCTTCAGTGCTTGGTGCGCCTGCCGTTTAGACTCTTCGCTATCTCGAGATACGAGTTCCAAAGCAATGTCTAGAGATTTGGAATAGAGATAGAGGTAATCCTCTTTATCAGCTGCATGAACGGGGTGAAAACCCATCAACCTAGACATTTTTTTGAAATGGTCAAGAGGCACTCCCATGACAAGATAATCGACTGCATCATAAGCTTGAGATCTCTCTTTTGGATCTCTTTCAAAAGGCAGGCCAAAATCTTGCACAAAATTCCGATAATGCTCTTCACTTTCTATTTCATTCCTTGTCTTAAGAGGCTTCGAAAGTAAATACTTTGCAACTGCTGTTATTGCAGCCGGTCCACAATTTTCTTTTAGCCATTGAACACGACGCAGGAGCTTTGGTGGAAATGAGGGTTCCGCCTCACCTTCACTCATCAAGATTTTTTGATAAGCTAGTTGCGTCCACTTCAGTTCCTCTTTGGTAGACTGAGGAAAGCTTCGAAGAACGAGACTGTAAGGAAGATCTATTACCGGTTGCATTGCACTTAATCTACCAATTCATTGAATTAATATTTACCCTACCTTGAAAATTTCATGTGGATAGGCCGACCCATCTGAATGGGGAAGTCAGGACGTAGAAAACCCAAGAGAGCGCCTTACGGAAGTAGAGGTAGATCGAACGGAAGAAACTCGCATTGACTAACTGAGCATCGAAAGAAGCGGGGTCCGCCAAGACTCTGTTCAGTTGCGTCTCAGGTAGGCTCATGAGCTGTTCTGCTGTGTAATTCCACTTCATTGCCAAAATTCTTACCGAGGGAGCGTGCTGAAGGAGTACAGAAAACCGCGATAGATCTTTCATCAACACGGTTTCAATACTAGCCTTATAAGCTCCCAACAAGCTGAAAAAAGCCTCGGAATGTTGAAGAACCAGGTCTAGTGTTTTACCCGCATGCTCTTTACAAAAAGCACGCGCTCCCGCTTCTTGATATTCCATCCATAGCTCTAAGTAAAAATCCACATTCTCAAAAATCTGATGCAAGAATTCATCGTTGAAAGCCTCGTACTCCAGGTAGTTAAACCCTCTTTCTTCCAGCTTTTTAAAGCTTTCTGGGTAACCACTACGAAATGCTTGTTCACGCTGAACAGCCTTTTGAAGGGCACGCTGTATTTCATCAAACGTCTGACCACCTTGACTCATCTTAACAATCGTCAGCGCACGAGCAATATAAAGTGCCATCGTTTCTTGACCGTCACCCTCAAAAAACTGGAGAACGCTTTCAAAATCTTTCAGTTTAGTTAAGTGCTCTGCAAGAAAAGGCGCCGCAATAAAATTCGCTTTAATCTTATCATCGAGCCTCATCCATTGCATTGGTGACATTTTACCACTGACTACCAGAAGTGAAACTGCTTGTGCATAGCCTATCATTAAAGGGTCTCTTAGATCTTTTTCTTTTGTCTTCTCACCATTCGCAAGAAGAAGCTTTTGAAGCTCTTCTGGAAATTCTTTGAACCCTTCCAGTTGTTTAGGAGAAGCTCCTGAATACCATAAAGCTTCCAAAAAAAGCTCTGAGGGAGCAAGTTGATAAAACTCTAAAAGCTGATCATATGACCACCCTTTACTCTTTAAGTAAAGTATGAAGTTTAATTGAGATCGCCATTCTGACGGAGTGCGGTCATAATTCTCGTCCGTTTCCGCGTATCTCTTCAATCTTTGAGTGTCCAGGTACTTACTGACAACGGGATGAGCTCCACTGCTGATCTCTTGAAGCAGTCCCTTCTCTTTTTTACTCAACTTACGCACAATCAGCTTCTCCGCTACCTGTGGGATCGTACGCAGACGGTCATCATCCTCTAGACTGAGTAAATAGACTCGCCTATTATTAAGGGAAAACTCCATATCAGACGGAGGAGGAACGGGCTTTAAAGAGTCTAAAAGCTGATCTCTCTGATTTTTTTCCAGGTCCATCAGACAGATCTCTAATCCTTGTCGAAAACTCGTCACTTGCATCTACAAACTCCTCATATTTACCTAGAGATCATAGCAAATTTGTTCGTTAAAGAAAAAGAGAACCCCTATTTTAAATAATCTATTGAGCCCTTATACTCAAACCATCTATGCAGAGCACCGAAACCCTCACACTCGAGTTTCAATCCCTACTAAGGGACTTTAAAACCCTCTTCGAGCAAGAGGGTCAAAAGATTATTTTAAACCCAACAGCGCTCCCTCCTAGCCCAGCTATCCCTTCCCCTCCTACCCCTCCCAAAGTAGAGCCACAAAAAATCACGACTGTTCCGAAATCAATTCCACCTCGGCCAGGTGAGAAGAAGGCGGCTCCCCCAGTCGAAAAAGTCGAGAAGCCCCCACAAAGAGAACAGAACCCCTGGATCCAGACCTTCAACAAAAAGGAGAAAGATCTCGACACTGTCTCTCACTTCAATCAAGTGCGTGAAGTCTGCCCGACTCTCAAACACCCCAACCAGCGGGCAGCAACACCCTGCAAGACCTTACCTGTTCTCTTTTTCGCTGCAACACACCACGCTGGAGCACGCGACTGGATCCAAAAGGTGCAAGCTGCACTCAAGTCTCGTCAACTGTCAATGGAGATCGTCTGGGTGGCTGATGCGGCGGGCGTCCTGGAGCGGATCCAGTCTGACAGCCAGCGCCTACTTTTGATTCCCAAAAGCTTGATGAGAGAGCCCTCAATCCGAGAACTCTACAACTTCGATGAAGAGCACAACCGACACTTTCTGGAAGAGACTCCCCTTCTCATTCTCGAAGAACCTCATCTCTATCTCCACGATCTCATCTTGAAGAAAGTGCTTTGGAATCAGCTGAAGCGCGAACTGCATCTGACTTAAGAGGGCCTGCAATGCTAAAAAAAATTGCTGAAGTGGTCGTCGAACAGTTTGTGGGCAAGTCGCTCGATTACCGTATTCCAGAAACGCTTGTGGACAAAGTCTCTGAGGGGATGCAGGTCGTTGTCCCACTACGAAAAAAGCTCACTCGGGGGATCGTTTTAGCCCTGAAGGAACACTCTTCTTTCGCTAAACTTCAAGACGTCGTAGAACTCGACCAAGAGGTTCAGCTAAACGGTGAGCTTTTAGAGCTCGCAAAGTGGATGAGCCGTTACTACGGCGTGGGTTTTCGAGAGATTTACAAAACCTTCCTCCCCACCGCAGTCCGGCAACAAAAAGAAGAAAAAAAGAGTGCCTATGCACGTCTAGACATCGACAATGAAAAGGCGAAACAAGAGATCTCTCTCATTTCAAAGAAGAGTCCTAAGGGAGCGTCTCTTCTACAGGCCCTTCTTCTCTATCCAAACGGTGTTCTAGTCGCACAACTTCTCCACCAGTGTCAAGCCAGCCACTCCTCCCTGAAACCCTTAGTGGAAAAGGGTTGGGTTGTTGTAGAGCATAAAAAACCAGAAGTGGCTCTCCCAGAAGGCGTCGAGTTTTTTCTTTCTATGGAGAAGAAACTCACCTCCGAACAGGAAGGGGCGGTTGGAACCATTAAGAAGAGCCTTGACCAGGGAAAGTTTGCCACCCACCTTCTCCATGGAGTGACAGGAAGTGGTAAAACCGAGGTCTACTTAAAGTTGATTCAAGAGGCGCTCAAGCAGGGAAAAAGCGCTCTTTTTCTTGTTCCTGAAATTTCACTCACCTCACAGCTGTATGAAAGGCTTTCAACTCGCCTCAAAGCTCCTCTCGCTCTTCTCCACCACCGCAACGCCAGCGGCGAGCGAATGAGACTTTGGCGCCAGCTCCAAAACGGCGAGATCCGCGTCGCAATGGGCCCCCGCTCCGCTCTCTTTGCTCCACTAAAGGACATAGGACTCATTATTGTTGATGAAGAGCATGAGTCTGCCTACAAACAGAACGAGGCTGCCCCCTGCTACCACGCTCGAGACTGCGCTGTGATGAGAGGGTTTTTTAGCCAAGCAACCGTTGTCTTGGGCTCTGCAACGCCGAGCTTAGAAACCCTTCATAATGTGGAGAAAGGCAAGTACCAACTCTCTAGATTAGATGCCCGTGCAGAAGGGAGTCAGCTCCCTGAAATCACCTTAGTAGATATGCGTCGTTACCAAACGCCCGAAAAGAGTTTCACCCTCTTCTCAGATCCTCTTTTGAAAGGGATTCGAGAACGGATGGAAAGAGGAGAGCAAACACTCCTCTTTCTTAATCGCCGCGGCTACCACTCGAGTGTCACCTGTCAAGATTGTCAGGAGTGCATCCGATGTCCAGAGTGTGATATTGCTTTAACACTCCATAAAAATGAAGAGCTCCTCCTCTGTCACCTCTGTCACTACTCGCTCCCTGTTCCCAAGAACTGCCCCTCATGTGACTCATCGTCCCTTTTCAAGTTCAAAGGGGTCGGCACAGAGCTGGTCGAAAAATCTCTACATGCCATCTTTCCCGAAATCCGCACGTCCCGCGTCGATGCCGACACCACGCGGCGTAAAGGGAGCCACGACCAACTTTTGAAAGAATTTGGCAGAGGCAAAGCAGATGTCTTGATTGGCACGCAGATGATTGCTAAAGGACTCCACTTCCCACAAGTCACTTTAGTCGGAATCCTCAACTCAGACTCAGCACTCCACATTCCCGACTTTCGTGCTGCTGAAAACACGTTTCAGTTGATCACCCAAGTGGCAGGACGTGCAGGACGAGGACGTAGCAAGGGTCAGGTGCTTATTCAGACATGGATGCCTGACAACACCACGCTAAAACAAGTCGCTGCCGGAGATTTCGAAGGTTTCGTCACCGAGGAGCTTGCTTCGCGAAAACTGTTCGGCTATCCCCCTTACAACCATCTTCTTAAGTGCCGTTTAGCAGGAAAAGTAGAGAAAACAACCTTCGATAAACTGAATACCTTCCGTTCTGAGCTGCTTCAGCTGGTTCCCACAGACATCGAGCTCTACCCTGTCACTCCAGCAGGTTATGCTAAGGTCCGCGGAGAGTATTTTTTCGAGTTTCTGATCAAGAGTGCGAGTGTGATGGAACTTGTCAAGACGATCAATGAGCTTAAGCAACGCTTTCCCCGAGAGAGGATCGAACTCGATGTCGACCCTTTAAACTGAATTGAGGCTCATTTGAGTGACAAAGTCCATGGAGCGGTTGTGCTGCTCTTCGGTTATCTTATCCCGAAGGTACAGTGTGTCTAGGAGTTCGCTCATACTGATCAACGCCTCCATCTCTACGCCCATCGACTTCAAAGCCTGCTTGGCCCCCTCTTCAAGGTCCACCAGGAAGAGTGCACGAGAGAGTTGAACCCCCTCTTTCGCCAAAGCTTCAAAAAGGTCGAGAAAACTCGATTTAAAGTAGGCTGTGTCATCGATGATCAGAAGCCGCTGCCCAGCAAAATAATCCCCAGCCACTCCCGGGATTTGATGGGATACACTCACCATAGGCAGGCCCTTTGCAAGAGACAAGTAACTCGCTATCGCTACCCCTGTGGGGGCCAGTCCAGCAATCAAATCTGCATCCATCGGAACGATCAAACTCGCAAGCTGCTCCGCAAAAGGTTGAAGTAACCTAGGATAGGTGAGGAGTTTAGAAAAATCGAACTGGAAGGGTGGCTCCTCACTTTGATGGAGGGGGCGGTCAAGGAACTTCAGGACTTCAGTATGAAGTAGAGCATCAAATAAGGTTTCTTCGGTGAGTGGCAGAAGACTCTCTTCTCTTTGCTTGATCGCTTCTTTCGCGAGGGAAATTTTCATAGCTGCTCAACATACCTGTTTCATGGATAAATGTATAAGATTTTAACGTTTGAATTATTCTATTTCACTTCTATAATCGTGCAAACAGCTATGAACATTGAGGGACGACAGATGAATATCAAAAGCATTAACCCCAGTCCCTTTATACAATACACAGACTAATAGGTAGAACAAATGAGACACAAAATTTTCAGCCTTTGCTTCCTCAGTTTCTTTCTGGTGGGAGCCCTCTATTCCCAAGATCCTTCCACTCCAATTAATCACACTTTAGATAATGGATTTGAGTACACGATTACTGAAAACAGTACTCCTGAAGATTTTTTGACCATTCAATTAAATATCTCACACACCATGACGAGTTTGCTCACGGTCGATCCATCAATCGCAGAACTGAGCGGCTACGCCGTCTTCTTTGGAACGTGGTACAACAACAAAGAGAGCATCGCTGAACAGCTTCATTCAATGGGAATGGATATCTCTCCTGCAGGCCACGTCGTTGTCACCCCTGTAGGCACCCTACTCTCTTTCAAGCTTTCTTACGAAAATCAAGAGCAGCTACCCCACCTACTCAATCTACTTGCAGATATGGCACAAAACTCCAACCTAGATGAGACAGCGATTGAATTGGCACGTAGTGAGCTCATCGAGCAGCTTGAAAATCTTCCTATTCCACTTGATGAGACATCAACTGAAGCAAGAATCCACCATCTCAAAACTATCACAGCCACTCAAGTCCAAGAGCACTATAAGCAGTGGTGGCGGAGTGATCTAATGCACCTCTACTTACTGGGTGCGAAGGACAACGCCGCATCAGAGGAAGAGATTAAAACTTCATTCCAATCGATGAAAAAACCAGATAACGCTGCCTTCAAACTCAAATTCGAGCGAGCCGACGGTCAAGAGGAAGAAGAGACTGAAGTAGAGCCAGAAGTCATTGTCATCGATGGTAAAATCTATATGAACCCACCCAGAGCTCTCGAAGCCCAAGAGACAGGATATTGGTTCGGCATTATTCTAGCAGTGGTTGGTGCCGGATGCCTGTTAGGTGCCTTTATCTTCAACCCAATGCTTGCTGTTTTAGGTATTTCCTCTATCGCAGGAGGAGCTTACTTCGCTCTCGACCCCTACCTCACCGACCCTGAAGTGGTCCGTGAAAAAAGGGTTGAAGACTTAGAGCACGGCTTTCTCCACGCTTATATGCACGGTCGAGCTGGTCACACACTCACTCCGTGTGAAAGAAGAGTGATGTTCTTAAATGAAAACCTCAAATACACCAAAGAGTTGCCTAAACAGCTTTCTGATTTCCCCATCCTTCATTTGAGTGACATCTTCAAGCTAGATGATGCTGTATTTAAAGCAATGCTCTATCACTCTGAAAGAAACTCACTTGAAAAATTAAAGAAGGATTTCCTTTGTGAAAGGAATAGCTTCAAGAATGAAAGGTACTCCCTTGAAGAGGAACTTCAAAGCCTTCTTCGCCCTCACCAAATTCTGCGTGACATTGCACTAGATAACGCAAGGAAGAAGTATGAGGCGACTCCAGCAGTCCGCACACTTAGAGAGTTTCAAGCAGAGTTAGGGCGTCAAATCGATTCCATCTGGGAAATGTGGCGCAACGAACTCATCACAGATCATGAGAGAGACCGCCGTATTGAACAAACGGAAAAATACTACCGTGAATTGATGGAAGATGAAAAGCTCGTTGCTGAAGTCTCTAAGGCGCGAAAAGAGATGGAGCGCGAACAAGACGAGATCCTCAAAGAGTATGCTGAAGCAGAGAAGAGGTGCAAAGAGTATATGAACTACGAAGAGCGCCTCAAGCGTATTGAACAGGGCCTATGGGGACTCTACGCACGCTATACAGAGTACCAATTGAGCTATATGAGCTCGATGCCTTTCTACGATGCAGAAACCTTCCCTGACTTCCTCGACTTAAGGAAGTAGTCTCGATAAGCAAGGCCTGGATACCATCAAAAGATCCAGGCCTTGCTTTTTTTCTTACACCAATTTTTCAAATTCTTCTTCGGTGAGAATGGGAACGCCCAGGCTCTGAGCCTTGTCATATTTGGAACCTGGATCCTCTCCAAGGAGGAGGTAATCGGTCTTTTTGCTGACAGATGAGCTAACCTTCCCTCCCCGTTCTTTGATCAATGCCCCCGCACTCGTTCTTGTATAGTTGTGCAAGGTCCCGGTAAGAACGAAGGTTTTTCCAGAGAACGGATGATCTGTCGTTTGTGTCTGGACAAATTTTTCTGGTCTGAGGCCTCGTTCGTATAAAAGCTCGAGCTCTTGCAAATTGTCCGGGTCTGAAAAATAGGTCACGACAGACTCAGCGACTTTTTCCCCAACACCATAGAGACTCAAAAGATCTTCTTCGGTTAGTTCCTGGAGTGCTTCAATTGTGCCGGCACGTCCAGCAATCAGTTCTGCCGTCTCTTTACCCACATGCTCAACACCAAGAGCCATGATGAACTCTGGAAGCGTCGCTTTCTTTGAAGCCTCGATGCTGTTCAATAAATTTTCAACCGATTTTTCTTTAAACCCTTCGAGTTCGAGGAGCGAAGAGGCCTCTAGTGAGTAAAAATCGGAAGGGTTCGTCACGAATCCCTTTTGGACCAGCTGTTCAACCACCTTCTCTCCCAGGTGTTCGATATCAAGGCCTTGCTTTGAAGCAAAATAGATGAGACGACGCAGTTTTTGTGCAGGACACCCTCTTTTGTTCGGGCAGCGTAGAGCCACTTCATGTTCAGCTTTGACAACAGGTGTGCCACAAACGGGGCATTTTTTGGGCATTTTCCAAGGGGTAGAGTCGGCAGGTCGAAGATCGACCACGACATGATCGACCTTGGGGATCACATCTCCCCCTTTTTCAATCACGACACTGTCTCCAATCCGGATATCTTTACGCTGCACTTCCTCTTCATTATGAAGAGTCGCTCTAGAGATGGTGCTCCCTGCAAGGAAGACAGGTTTCAGTTCTGCAACGGGGGTTAAGACTCCTGTCCTTCCCACTTGAACGGTGATTCCTAAAATTTCCGTCGTCGCCTGCTCAGCTTGAAACTTGTAAGCAATCGCCCAACGTGGGGACTTTCCTGTCGTTCCAAGGCGCTTCTGATCCTTAAGGGAGTCGACTTTTAAGACCACTCCATCAATTTCGTAAGGAAGGGACTCTCGTTTTTTTTCAATGCGGTTGACAAAGTCCCAGATATCATCAACAGAATGACAAGTAGCGGTTTCTGTGAGGGTCGGCAGGCCGACCTTCGAGAGGTAATGATGTACGTCGTGTTGCCACTCAAGAGGCACTTCGCCACTCTCTACACACGCATAGAACACCACAGAAAGCCCTCTTCCCGCTGCAAGAGACGGATCTAATAGTTTCAGCGAACCTGCAGCTGCATTACGAGGGTTGGCCCATAAAGGCTCCCCTTTTTCCTGCCGTTCTTGGTTGAGTTTTTGGAAAACAGCCTTAGGCATGAACACCTCGCCTCTCGCCTCGAGCGTAGTAGGCAACTTCTTGCCATGCAGCTTCAGCGGAAGAGAACGGATGGTACGGAGGTTTGGGGTGATATCATCCCCCCTCTTTCCATCCCCTCTAGTCAGGCCGCGGATGAAGACTCCCTCTTCAAAGAGGCAAGAGACGGCGATTCCATCCATCTTTAGCTCTGCTGTCAACGTCAGAGAGTCATTTTCCAGCAGTTTTGCCACTCTTTTGATAAAGTCCTCAACCTCTTCCTTGGAGTAACTATTGGCAAGAGAGAGCATCGGCTGTGAATGTGTGACCGTCTTGAAGCCCGTACTCAGTGCTTCATTGACTCGCTGAGTGGGAGAGGCACTGGTCACCCATTCGGGATGGCGTTTTTCCATCTCTTCAAGGCGCTTGAGTAGGTGGTCAAACTCCTCATCCGAAATCGTGGGAGCGTGTTCAATATAATAGCGGTGGTTGTGTTTCCAGATCTCATCAGAGAGTTGGAGGTAGTCTGCGTGGGTCTCTTCTTTCATCCATTCAGTTCACGTTAAACAGGAGGGTTGATAGGGGTGGAATTGCCATCTGAACATACGTCTTTCCCTCATTCTTTTCAATGACTGGAGCGGGACGCTTGACTCCAGTTCCCCCATATTGAACCTCATCTGTCGAAAAGAGCTCTTCAATGTGCGTGACCCCCTCTAATGGAAGGAGGTATTCGGGGTGAGAGCCTTCCCTAAAGTGGTGGACCACCAACATTTTTGACCCCTCTTCTGAAGAGCGTATATAGCTGATGACACAGTTGTCTAAATCACTGAAATCCACCCAGTCAAATCCTCTAGAGGTGGTATCTTGTTCGAAGAGTTCAGGCCGTGAGAGGTAAAGGTGGTTGAGCTCTTTCACCATCTGATGGACTCCAGCATGGAGAGGTTGCTCAAGTAGACTCCATGGAATTTCCTTCTTGCAGTCCCACTCTGTCGGCTGCCCTAACTCCCCTCCCATAAAAAGGAGTTTCTTTCCTGGCTGGGTCATCATGTAACTATAGAGCAGTCGTAGGTTAGCAAACTGCTCCCGCTCGTTGCCTGGCATTTTACTCAATAGACTCTTCTTCTCGTGCACCACCTCATCATGAGAGAAGACAGAGATGAACTTCTCTGTAAAAGCATAGACAAGGCCAAAAGTGAGATGACGGAAGTAGTTCTTTCGCTCGTCGTGAGGCTTGGAAAAGAAGGTCAGTGTGTCATTCATCCAGCCCATGTTCCACTTGAGGTCAAAACCCAGTCCCCCCTCTTTGACAGGCGCCGTAATTCCAGGAAAGGTTGTCGACTCTTCGGCAATCATCAGCGCCCCAGGCACCCGCTCATGGACCACTTGGTTGAGGTGTTGAAAAAATTCCACCGCTTCGAGGTTCACATTATTTCCATGGACATTCGGGGCCCACTCTCCATACCCCCTTCCATAATCTAAGTAAAGCATGGACGCAACGGCATCGACTCTGAGTGCATCGACGTGCATCTCTTTTAGCCAATAAATCGCATTTGCGATGAGAAAGTTGTAAACTTGCGGTCGACCGAAGTGAAAGATATGGGTGTACCAATGGGGATGAAATCCTTGCTTCGGGTCTTCGTGTTCGTAAAGAGGGGTCCCATCGAAAAGCCCTAGAGAGTGCTCGTCGGTCGGGAAATGCGCTGGCACCCAGTCTAAGATCACTCCTATGCCTGCCTCGTGTAGGGTGTTCACCAGCGACTGAAAATCAGCAACGGAACCATACCGACTTGTCGGAGAGTAATACCCCGTCACTTGATACCCCCAGGACTCATCCAATGGGTGCTCTGAAACCGGCAACAGCTCGACGTGGGTGAATCCCATTTCTTTGCAATAACTGACGAGTTGACCCGCTAAATCTTTATAATTAGGAAAGCGATCTTTCCCTTTTTTCCAAGAACCGAGGTGCACTTCGTAGATATTCATCGGTTGATCTTCAAAACTCCGATGTACCCTCTTCTCCATCCACTCTTGATCGCTCCACACAAACTGACTGTAATCAGAAACAACGGACTCTACCTCAGGCCGAAGGGCGCTTTGTAGGGCATAGGGATCGATCTTCGTGAGAAGCTCTCCTTTCGCACTCTTGATCTGAAATTGATAACACTCGCCAAGGCCAAGGCCTGGGATAAACAGCTCCCACACCCCAGGATGTCCTAAATACCGCATCGGATAGAGGTAACCATTCCACCCATTAAAGTCGCCGACCACAGAGACCGATTTAGCCGAAGGAGCCCAGACAACAAAGCGGATACCTAAAGCACCTTGATGGCTGATTTGACGAGCCCCCATCACTTCATAGAGCTGATAATGATTCCCTTCATTAAACAGATGCTGATCAAACTCACCAAAAGAGGGGTCAAAGGCATAGGGGTCATGAGCAAGACCTCCATTAGGAAGCTCAATTTGGTAATCGAGCGCTGTGGCTTCTAAAGGGAGGGGGTATTCAAAAAGTCCACCGGCGTGGATTTGAGAGCAGCTTTTTTTCTCGCCGAAGAGATAGATAGAGGCTTCCTGCTTTCCAGGTCGCCATAAGCGCACCCACTTTTGTCCCTCATTTTCACAGATACCAAGGAGCTGATGAGGGTCTCTTGCCTCAGCATGAAATAAACTGTAATACTCTTGATAAAGGTTCTCTCTTAAACCTGGAATCATCGCTCAAAGTTGTCAAGGAGGTACCTTCCGTCTTTTTCCAGGGTGAGGGGTTCCCCACTCGATTTCCACTGGCCTCGATCACACTTATGGGACCGCAAACGGAAACGCTTGACTCTCTTTGGCAACGTTAGCGCGATTTCGATTTTTTCGCTACAGTCGATCGCAACTCTACGAAGGACTTTTTTTGTCCATTCGAAATCGATTTTTGCACCCTTAACCTCTTCAATACCAGTGACTCTACCGCAATAGAGAGGAGAAGGGAGCGCTGGAAGAAGCTCAATTCCCAAGCCCTCCACGGAGTAGAGAAGCTTTTCAATCAGGCGCGCTCCTTCTGTCAAGAGAGGCAACGGAGAGACATCAGCCTCTACGTGAGAAAGCCGCTCCCCCTGATGGAAGAGATCCCTGGTAGTGGGGGTGAGAAGACCATGAAAGGCCAGTCTCCAACATTTTTCAAGAAGCGGAAGACGCTCTTCAGGCAATTTTTCTGAAAGTGTAGAGAGCTCCTCCAGCAGATCCAGTGTTCCTCCCTGACCCAATGGGACTTCTGGCATCATTCTCCCTAGCTTAGCCCAGAAGGGCAGAACCTCTTGAATACAGTTTCTCTTTACAACCTGCTGCCAGTCTGCTTTTTTGTGGCAGCCAAATGAAATACGAGGAAGAGGTGGATTTTTTGAGGGTTCAAAGTGACTCCCTAAGATGAGATGCCTCTCATCTCCGTCGTCAAATAGAACACTCTCTCTATTTCCGAAAAGATGGAAACGGAAAAAACCCTCCTGAGCGTGTCCACTCACTTGAATTGAAGCAGACTCTAAATCTAACGTGGCACTCCACTCATGAATCGGCCCTGTGATATCAAGTGCAAGTTCATGGACCGGATCCCCTCCCCCCTTTCTTAAATCATGGAAAATCAGATGAGTGGGAAAGAGTTGCACAGAATAAAAAGAGCGTGGAAGTGGAATCAGGGTTCCATACTGATGAGTGAAAGGTCTCAAGCGTTCTCTAATCTGAATTTTCATGAGACGACCCTTCCCTCTAAAGCATGGGGGAGATTGCGTATCAGCTCTACTTCAACGATTTCGTTATTGGTGTACCCTTCTTTCGGAAAAACTACCTCTAAAAAATTGTCAGTATGCCCAGAGATTAATGTGGGATCGTCCTTTACTACGGACTCAGTCAACACTTTCATTCTTCTGCCAACATATTGATTACGGAGTTGATAGCTCATCCTCTCCGCCCTCTCGAGAAGGCGATTTTTTCTCTCCTGGATCACTTTTTTCGGGACCTTATTGGGATAGAGGTTAGCTCTTGTCCTAGGTCGATCGCTATAAGGAAACATATGGACTTTTGAAAAAGCCACTTCATTCATCACATCCAGTGTTTCTTCAAAATCTTGTTCTGTCTCTCCTGGAAAACCCACAATGATATCCGTCGTAAAGGTAAAATCAGGGCAACTGTTTTTCAGCCGCTGAACCGTATCAAAAAACATCTGACGCGTGTACTTGCGGTTCATCCGCTTCAGCACTACATTTGAACCCGACTGAAGTACGATGTGCATCGACGGAGAGGTCTTCTTCCCTTCCATCACCGCAGCTAACAGGTCGTCATCCACCTCATCAGGGTCGATCGAAGAGATACGAAGCCTCTCAAGACCAGGAAGAGGGTCTATCGCTCTCACAAGATCTGCAAGAGTCGCTGGCTCTTCCCCTTCTTTTGGCGCACCATCAAAATCTCCAATGTTGATCCCCGTAAGAACAATCTCTTTAAAGCCGTTTTTCAGGAGCGACTTTGCTTCTCCCACGATTTCATCAAGGCGCCTCGAACGTGATCGTCCACGCACGTAGGGAATGATGCAGTAAGTACAGAAAGAATTGCAGCCATCTTGGACTTTTAGAAAGGCACGGGTGTGGGCGTCAAAACGCTGAATTTCAAATTCAGGATAGGTGTCTAAGTCGGGAAACAGAGTCTGGATCAACTCCTCTTTACTTTTATTTGGAACAAGATGGGACACCCCTTCGATACTCTTCACCTGATCGGGATGTGAATCTGCAAAACAACCCGTCACAACGACCTCAGCCCCAGGATTTTCTCTTATTAGACGCCGAATTTCATGTCTAGAGGAACTATCTGCAGAGGCGGTCACTGTGCAGGTATTGACGACACAAATGTCGGCTTTTTCCCCTGGAGCTGCACGAGACATGCCTAACGACTCTAGCTGATCGTGAATCGCTTGTGCTTCATATTGGTTTGTCCGGCAACCAAGGGCTGTCGTGATAAACTTCTTTTTTTTCATGGGGTCTAATTATAAAGGTTTTTCAGCGGAAAGTCTACATGAAAGCCTGTCGAAAATTGGACAAAATGCCCCCCATTTTAGGGGGTATCGCCCCAAGAATTATCCAACAAGTGGGGCACAGAGGCGGTGGACTGCGGCGTAAATCGCTGTAGAAAGAGAAATTTCATCTGGACTACGTACCTCTTGAGAGTTTTGAGCAAACCGATCTCTAACCAGAATGGAACGAGTTTCATATGCTAGAATGCTGGACTCAGCTCGAAAGTTCAGCTCCCAGTCACTTGCCTGCAAACTCTTATACCCCCAGTTGCTGCTCCCTCCATAAACGATATCATCCACCACCATGACTTTTTTGTGGTACGAGGCATCCTCCACCGAGTACTGAAAGATACGTATGTTTGCCCTTGCCTCCTCAGGAAGGTCAGAGCAGAGTTGATAAAAATTATAAAGACTTCGTGGGACAAAGAACTGGTGAACGGGAGGATGTCGACCAACAAGACCATTGGAAATAATCCGAATTTTAATTCCACGCTTCGCAGCATTAGCCAAAGCATTTAACAAAACATCCGGGGGGTGAAAGTAAAACTGAGCAATCACAATCGACTCTTTCGCCCGGTCAATATCACGAACCAGCTGGGTCAAATAACTCGAATCTCCTTGTTCGGGTCCTGTTGCAAACACCTGCATACGGACGTCCTCCACCTTATGTAAGTGCGAATCAAAATTCCCAACTTGAGTGCGAGAACTCGCCCGTGTTACAGCATTGAAATCATACGACTCTTTAAGCATATCAAGAGCTAAACAAGGGGCAAGTTGATTTTCCTGTTCTTTGAATTTTTGGGTCATGACATCGAGTTGACTCAAACTCTTACTCCTCACTCCCAAACGCAGAACTTGGCGTGCAAGATAAAGAATCTGTGAGTCAACACTTCCCTCTAAAGTCGAAGGATTTTTGCAACTAAAAGCCCAGTCTTGATCCCGGTATTTTCCAGCTAGAAGTCTTTCAACAAGGCCTCCACTTCTTGGTATTTCATCAGGGGCTGAATGGTTAAGGCCAGAGTGTCTAGTAAAAGAGTCTAAGAGGAGACTGCCCCCCAAAATCGCATATTTCCAGTCTACAACGAGCGCTTTGACATGGCTCATTGTCACCTTTAAACCTGGCTCATAGTGAAGGAGCTTATCAGTTCTAATCAATTCGAATCGGCGAGGAAATTTTCTTTGTAATGAGTTCAGCTTCTCCCTATTCGACTTTGTTTGGCACATACTCGAGGAAAGCAAAACGACACGGAGACTCTCTTTTTTCTTCATTCGTTCATCGATCAACTCCAAGATCTCATCAAAGGATTCCCCTCCACAGATGTTCCCAGACAAAATGATCGAGGAGTGGGCTGACTTGATCATCTCCTTGCGCATCGTATGTGTTGCGACCGAATCATCTAGGGCAACACTCGAGACTCTCCCGTCATAAATACGATACCGTCCCTCTGTGTGGTTACCTTCTAGAGGGTTTGCATTAAACACTCCAACGCTTTTCATTTGCTCTTTCTTGTAGGCAAGCACAGAAAAAAGGCAGTAAATTGAAAAAATGGCTGTCATCCCTGCTCCAGCAGCCGCAACAAATAGACAGGGAGCAGCAGCAGCGGCGATCATTCCTGTGGTTACGCTCAGCAAACCTACAGTTCCGAAACAAACAGTGATGACAAGAGATCCCATAGTTAAACCCACCATGATCTCTTTCTTTCGCTCAGCGGCGAGCAACTCTTTTGTAGAACCAGGTGAAAAGTGCTGACCGAAACCAGAGTCGACAGGTTGCGTTGTAAAAGCGGGAACATGAAGAGTATTTGTTCCACCTAAACCCAGAGGTGATGCCAATTAATGCCTCATTTTTTTTAATAATGAATCAAACTTTTTAAATAGTAGATTTTTGTAACGACAATTTCAAGAAATAAAATAATTAATACTGAAATACTGAGAGTTTTTCAGCAATTTCATTAGGAAGCACCGCTCTAAGGAGGACGTCATTCTCTTCATATTCTTGATGGAGAACTTCCCCCTTTGATAAGACCGCGCTAACGTGATGGAACTCACTTTGTGGAATACGAAGACGCACCTCTGTCCGCAGCTCTTTCAAGCCGTCCATCATACTTTGCAGGAGACCCTCAAAACCCTCCTTTTTTCCAGCAGAAATGGCCACGATTCGAGGAAATTTGGTTTTAAAGTAGATCAGCTTAGAGGGATCATCAAGTTGATCTATTTTGTTTAGGACAGTGATCACGGGTTTATTCTCTACGTTTAACTCCTGTAGCACAGCTGCCGCTGCGTCAGCGTGCTCATGAGCAAAGGGATCACTCACATCGATAAGATGAAGCAAGATATCCGCTTCCATTGACTCTTCTAGAGTGCTCTTAAATGAGGCCACCAACTGGTGTGGGAGCTTACGGATAAAACCAACTGTGTCGATGAGTAGAGATTCTTGGTTATTAGGAAGCTGGAGTTTTCTTGTGGTGGTGTCTAACGTGGCAAAAAGTTTATCTTCGATCAAGACCTCAGCGCCCGTCAAAGCATTTAGAAGTGTCGATTTTCCAGCGTTGGTGTAACCAATGATTGCGAATGTGGGAATTGCATTGCGCTTTCGCAGCACCCGTCCCGTTTCCCTTTGCTTGGTCACTGTCTTGATTTCTGTTTCCAGCTTAGCAATTTTTGTATTCAGGATGCGGCGGTCAATTTCAATCTGCTTCTCCCCCTCTCCCTTCAAAAATTTCCCTGAGCCACCCGACCCCGTTTGACGATGAAGGTGTGTCCATAAGCGCTTCAACCGAGGGAGTTGGTATTTCATCTCCGCGAGTTCTACCTGCAGTTTCGCTTCACGAGTGTGTGCGGAGGCGGCGAAGACAGCAATGATCAACTCTGTGCGATCCATCACTGTCAGTTTGAATGCTTTTTCTAAGTTTCTCTGCTGTGCCGGCGAAATCTCCTCATCCAAAATCACCACATCGACGCCGAGCTCGGCGGCCTGTTCGACCAACTCAGCCACTTTTCCTGAGCCAAAAAATGTCGCAGCGTCATACTTCCTCAAAGGAACAATGACAGAATCGACAGTCTCCGCCCCAAAAGTTCGAGTCAGCTCTTTCAGCTCTTCAATGTGTCCCGTCGCCATCTCTTTTCCTTGGGACTGGTTTGTGATGGCTATGAGAAGAGCTCTTGGTAACTCTTCGGTCTCTTGTACTTCAGACATTATCTTATTTCCCACTCAATTTGCATACCATCATACGCGAGTTCGACTTCTTCTGGCAAGTAGGCTGAGACGGGCTCATAATCCAGATCGTGAGCAATATGAGTCAGGTAAGTTTTCTTGGCACCCACCTTCCTGGCAAAATCAATCGCCTCATCCACTGTCAAGTGGAGGTCAGAAGGAGTGAAGCGTAGAGCTGATATAATGAGTGTTTCTACCCCCTCCAAATCTTGAAAAAGGGTTGCTGGATAATGTTTAATATCAGAGGCATATGCAAGAGATCCAAAGCGGAAACCATTGACCTTCATTCCGGCTTGTTCAAACGTAAAGTAGCGGATTTTCTCCCCCTCAAAATCCAACACTCCACGCTCTCCATCGAAAGTTTTACAGTGAAACCTAGGAAGGATTGTTTTAGAGTTGGGACAAGGAGAAAAGATATAGGCAAATCGCTGATGTAGGTCTCTCCATGTTTCTTGAGAAGCATAGGCAACGAGTGGATCATTTCTTTGAAAGAAAAATGGGCGTAAATCATCGATTCCTCCCACGTGATCTTGATGCGCATGTGTCAAAAGAAGCAGATCTAAATGATCGATATTGTAAGACAAGCATTGCGCTCTAAAATCGGTAGATGCATCGATGACGATATGCTGATCACCAATCTCGATGTACACTCCTGCGCGCAGACGCTGGTTTTTGGGATGCCCACCAAGACACACCTCACAACGGCAACCGACGACAGGCACCCCCATCGAACCTCCTGTTCCCATCATCGTGAGTCGAGCACGTTTACTCATCAAGGACGATCTTTTCTGTAAGAGCTTGAATATCCTCGTGGGTATAGGTCACCCACTTAGACTTGGACTCGGGAGTTTTCATTTGAACACGGAAATGGTTTCCATCTTCCGAAAATTGGATCTCTTGAAAAGGAGTGCTTCTCGCATTCTTTTCCCTGCCAAAGATCACAAGACGGGCGCCCACATCACCAAAATTTTCTCCCTCTGTCACAGAACCTTTGTCACCCTGGACTAATCTATAAAACTGCTTGTACTCAGGGATAGTGACCTCATGCCCCGACCACGAGACGTCACCCTCTTTGTGATAGAAATATTCGATATGATCAAAAGTGAAGGAGCCGTGCCCCTCTTCAGAGAAACTCTCAATGACATCCGCAGAGAGAAGGCTATTTTTTGCTGAGATCGTTTCTGGGGGACTGTAAACGACTAATAGACCTACAACCATCATCAAACCCGTAAAGACCCCTAAAAAAAGGATCATCAAGATCGAACCGACCTGTTTTTTTTGTGCACTTGTCATCGCAAAAGCTCGGATTTCCTCTTTTCTCGAATTTGTAAGCCATTTTACTAAAGCCGAGAAAAATAGTATACTTTTGACAATGAAAAAATTAGCAATCGTCGGATCAGGACTCTTTGGCCTAGCCGCTGCCGAAGCACTTCTAGGGGCATTTGAGATCACTTGCTATAGTCAAGAGGCTCCCTCAGCCTCCGAAGCAGCACTAGGACTCCTCCATCCGTTTGTCGGAAAGGAAGCCAAACTCAATGACAAAGGCCGAGAGGCTCTCGCAGCCAGTTTGGATCTGTTGGAGAAAGCAAGCTCCTATGTAGAAGTCCCTTTTCACCGAGAAACGGGATTGCTTCGCATTGCCATCAACGAAACGCAGGCTCAAGCCTTCCAGAAGTCAGCTGAACTCCACCCAGAGATCGAGCTCTATTCTAAACAGAAGTGTGAAACATGGATCACTGGAGAGGCTCCGCATGGTGGCTGCTTTATCCACTCGGCACACTCGGTTGATACCCCCACCTACTTAGTGGCATTGAAGAAGTTCTTAATCAAAAAGGGTTGCCGTTTCGTTCACCAACAGATCGAAAACCTCGCAGAGTTAGATTCCTACGATCAGGTCCTTCTCGCTACGGGGGCATCCACAGCTCAGCTCTTTCCCTCCCTAAAACTTCAGATCATTAAAGGTCAGCTTCTCACCTTTTCTTGGGATGAGCAACTTTCCCACCCCCCTTTTCCCATCATGAAAAAAAAGACCCTAGCCGTCTCTGACTCCCTCTCTGCATGGGCTGGGGCCACGTATGAAAGAGATTTTGAAAGTGCAACTCCAGATAAAGAAACTGCTGTCAATGAAATCATCCCTGAAATTCTTGCACTCTATCCTGAGTGGAAAGTCCCAAAAAAAATCCAAGTCCGCGCAGGGCTCCGGGCTTTCACCTCCGACCGCAGACCTCTCGTTAAAAGAATCCACGAACGTCTGGTGATTGCAACAGGCCTTGGATCCAAAGGGCTTCTCTATCACGCCTTCTACGCTCGGAATCTACTCTCTCTTTTCGAAGGATAGTTTTTCAAAAAAGAGCTGACAGAAGTCTTCGACGGACATCTCCTGATGGAGGTCCTTCATGGCTTCTCCAACAGCACTCTGCACCCCTTGAACGATCGTCTTATCGTCACACACATAGTCATTCCAAGTCACTTCTGACAGACAACTGACAAAGTGAAGGAACTCTTCCTCTCTAAGATCAACCATTCGCATTTCTAAAAAGTTTTCAGCGAACACGTCTAGATAAAACACACCTGCAGAAATCGATGCCTCTTCATATAGCTTAGCAGCGATGTACGACTCAGACTGCTCCTGAAAAATCTCAGCACCTCTTTCACCATTCACCAATTCCTCAAGGCATTTGAGGAAGAGATCACTCGCTCCAGATGAATCTTCTTCTTGAATTTTCACCTCTTTCTCCAATCGATTTCCAACACTAGACTTCTCTTGTCTTTGCAGTGCCTTTTCCCCCTCTTTTGAGACAGGATTCTGAGGGGTCATATTTTCTCTATTATCAGGCCAAACACCCTCAACAGGTCTTTCTACTCTTGGCATAACACCTCCTTATTCAGGAAAAAGCTCCAAACCAATTTTACTATAGTAAGATTCGAGAAATTGCTTCACTGTGGTCTCTCGATCACATTCTTTTAGGGCCTCAGCACTGGCACCCACGACCCAATCTGTCAAATTCTCTTCAGTTTCATAATGGTATTGATAACCCGTCATCTCGGTCATGCAGTTAATCAGGTGACTATATTCACTTTCAGACAATGCGGTCATCCTCCTCTCTCCAAACTGCTCTTCTGGTTGTTCCATGATTCGACAGCACGCTTCATAGAGACCCACGGTTGCTTTTGGAAACTCACTAGGGTCCATCGTTTTTCCGTCAGGATGCATATATTTTTGAATTTCCACAGTTTTCCAAAGCTTGTCCATGGCTAGCAAAAAAGCATCCTCCTCTGAAATTCCCCCAATCCGCTGCTCCGCAGCAACAGAAGCCTTCTGTGCCTCTTCCAGACCGCGGCGCGTTGCCAAATCTACACCTTTATTGATGAGCTCTCCAGCTCCTCCTATCGCTTTGCCAAGACCTTGGAGAACCTCTCCTCCTTTCGATGTCACTGCGTCAGGAGACTCTGAGGTCTCGCTACCTTCTACTCTACGTTCCTGTGGCTCAAACGGCCCAGGTCCACTTATATTGCTCATAGCTCTCCCCCTCTTTCACTAGGAAGAAAAGCAAAAGCCGTGCCAGGAATTAATAAATGATATCGAAGCTAGAGAAAGTGACCTCTGGAGGTCTTTTTTGATGAGAGTAGGGATTTTCAGGATCGAGAGTAAAGTGTGAGGAAAGCTGGGCAATGAGAGCCTGGATCGCCTCTTCCTCCCCATGAGCAATAAGTTCCACAGAACCATCGGAGCAGTTTCGCACCGTGCCCTTCAGGCCGAGTTTTTGTGCATGTTCTTTGGCTGTTGCACGAAAGAACACTCCCTGCACCCGTCCATAAAAACGGATCGTGTGCTCCATCACTCTCCCTTATAGTAGAACTTGGGCCGGGTGATGGGAACTCCTTTACCGCCACGTGCTTCCGTCCGTTCATAGATGATTTGCCGGGTGATTCCGACGACACGAGAGAGTCCAAAGAGGACGGTAAAATACTCGGGGTATCCAAACCCAGCCGCCGTCAGTGCAGTTCCTGAAATGGCGTCAACGTTGGGATAAGGGTTTGAAATTTTGGGATTTTCCTTGAGAACTTTTGTTCCTGCTGTTCGAAGCAACGTGGCAATTTTGACCAAAGGATGGTTTTTATAGAATCTATCGGAAAACTCATAAAGCACGGTGGCTCGAGGATCCTCTACGCGAAGAACAGCGTGACCAAACCCATAGACGAGCTCTTTATTTGAAAGACGTTGACGGATCAGGGCTTCAACCTGCTCCGCTGTGGCATTCTCCCCTAACTCGTCGAGGACCTGTTTCACAAACTCTAAACAGTCTTGATTGGCCTTTCCATGCCGAGGTCCAGAGAGTGCATCAATACTTGCTGAAAGCGATGCGTAGAGGTCTGCGAGCCCCGAAGCCACACACTTTCCTGTAAAGGTAGAGAGGTTTCCTCCGCCGTGATCAAAATGAAGAACATTGAAGAGCTTGAAGACCTGCTCAAGCGGACCACGATCGGGCACTTCGACGCCTATCATCGCCGTAAAACGCTCCATGTAGCCGAGATCAGAAGAGACCTCGTTCATCTTCCATCCTGCATGATGGTTAATCAGAGTCGCCACGAGCTCGGGAACACGTGCTACCAGATTCAGCCCATCTTCGTTCCAATCCTCTGTCGCTTCAAACATTCCCGCCAAAAGAAGGCTCGCGGAGAAGAGTTTCATCGGATGGCCATCACGAGGAAGTTGACGGATCGCGTCGACTGTTTTTTTCGAAAGCTGGCCCCGCTTTTTCAGTTCATTGGAGAAAGCTTCAAGCTCACTTTCATTCGGTACAGTGCCATAGAAAAGGAGGTAGATCACCTTTTCCGATGACCATTCGGCCATTTCAGAAACTTTCTTTCCTCGGTAATAGAGTCCCTTTTCTGGGTCTACAGACGAAGTGACGCAGTATCCCACTGGATAGCCCCGCATCCCGGTTTCTAACTGCTCTTCTGTCACTACAAATAGCTCTTTTGTCATAGCACCAACTCTTTTTCTTCCAACAGCTCTTTTTCAGATAAAGCGATTTTTTCTTTTAAGAAGTCATTCCATTCTAACCCATCTACAATTTCCATTTTTCCAGCAGCGTTTACACGGACTGGAAAAGAGAAGATGAGCCCTTCGCGAACTCCATAAGGATTTTCATCTGAACTGATTCCGACTGAAAACCACTCTCCCTCTTCTGTGGGAGTGATGGCAGAACGCATGGAGTCGATGGCAGCGTAGGCCGCGGAAGCCGCAGAGGATTTTCCACGCGCTTTAATAATGGCAGCACCTCTCTTTTGAACCGTTTCAACAAACTCCCCTTCAATCCAGGAGTTGTCATCAATGACATCAATCAATTTTTTCCCATCGATTGTGGCATGATAAGCATCAGGCACCTGTGTGGAAGAGTGATTTCCCCAAATGGTCATCTGTTTCACCTGTTCGACTTTGACTCCAGCCTTGGCAGCAAGCTGGCTCTTCGCACGATTTTGATCGAGGCGTGTCATGGCCATGAAGTTCTCTTTGGGAAGATCGGGAGCATTTTGCATCGCGATTAAACAGTTCGTGTTACATGGATTCCCCACAACCAAAATTTTCACATCGCGCTTGGCAACTTCATTGAGAGCTTTTCCCTGTTCGACAAAGATCTTTCCATTATCAAAAAGAAGGTCTTTGCGCTCCATTCCAGGACCACGTGGCTTGGCACCCACAAGAAAAGCGTAGTCCACATCTTTAAACATTTTTTTCGGATCAGAGCCGACTTGGATTTCCTCCAAGACAGGACTTGCCAAATCTAGGAGCTCCATTTTGACCCCTTCCAGAGCCTCCTCCATCGGAGGAATGTCAAGAAGGTGAAGAGCTATAGGCTGATCAGGACCAAGAAGGGCCCCTTTGGCAAGGGAAAAGAGGAGCGTGTAGGCAATATTTCCTGCGCTTCCTGTGACTACAATTCGCTTCAAATCAGGCATATAAACTCTCACGTATGGCAATGATATTATGATCTGGATGATAGCTCTCAAATGGTTTATTGCATATGACTTTTTTCACTACTCGATTAACAAATAGTCAGGTAAAATTGAATTCTTATGATCCGAATCATCGAGACTTTTACCTCAGTCCAGGGCGAGACCTCTTTTACCGGTCTTCCCACCTTTTTCATACGCCTTGCAGCGTGCAACCTACGTTGCAGCTGGTGCGACACCCCCTACTCTTTTGTCCGTGGAGAATCCATCACTCTCGATCAGATCTTTGAGGAGCTTGACCGCTCACGGGTCCAACATGTCTGCGTGACGGGCGGAGAGCCTCTTCTTCAAGAAGGGGTCTACCCTTTGATGGAGCGTCTCGTAGAAGAGGGGTATACCATTAGCTTGGAAACCGGAGGCTCCCTTCCTATCGCCCGCGTTCCGGAAGAGGTCCATATCATCCTCGATATCAAATGTCCCGGAAGCGGGATGCAGGAAAAAAACCGCTGGGACAACCTCCATCTGATCCGCAGTAAAGATGAAGTCAAGTTTGTCGTCGCCGACCGTGAAGATTTTGAGTATGCGCTCCGTGTCATTGAGGAGCACAACCTTCAAAAAAAGGCTGGAACCCTCCTCTTCTCTCCTGTTTGGGACCAGCTTGAAAGCCACGAGCTTACCGAATGGATCTTGAACGACGCCCCCTACGCACGCCTCAATCTACAAATCCATAAGTTCATTTGGGATCCCGCAACGAAAGGAGTTTAACCGTGACAGCTGTCGTCCTACTCAGCGGAGGTGCCGATTCCAGCGTGATGCTTGCTTTAGCTAAGAAAAAGCACTCTCAAATCCTAGCGCTCAGTTTTTCTTATGGTCAGCGCCATGCGATTGAACTAGAATCTGCAAAAAAGATCGCCGCCCACTACCAGGTGGACCATCAAGTTCTCGAACTCCCCCAATCACAATTTCACGGTAGCGCCCTCACCAACCAAGCCCCCCCGCCCAAAGGAAGGAGCTTAAAAGAGGTGGAAAAGAGTGGCATCGCGCCCACGTACGTCCCTGCAAGAAACCTCCTTTTTCTCTCTTTCGCTGTAGGCCAAGCAGAACTCTATGACGCAGAAGAGATCTACTTTGGTCCAAACGCGCACGACCACCACAACTACCCTGATTGCTGTCCCGCTTTTGTCGAAGCGATGCAAGCGGTCACGAACCTAGCGACAAAAACCGCGCGCGAGAAAACAGCACCACAAATCATCACTCCCCTCATCCATTTGAACAAGGCCGAAATTTTCTCTCTCGGTTTAGAGTTAGGTGTTCCTTTTGAAAAGACATTTAGTTGTTACGATCCTCAAGAGGGAAAACCGTGTGGCAGCTGTGACAGTTGCACTTTACGGAGAGAGGCATTCGCTTTTGCAAAGAGACACATAGATGACTCCTCCCTTTCGCTTCAAGAGTTTATATCTTGAAAGAGAGTGAAGCGTCCGGATCAGTAGCCGACGTGATAGAAGACTCCATCTTCTGACGAGCGCCCCCTCAACAAGTGTTAGAAGATCTTCTTGGGGATACTCTAGCTCTTCCGTATAGAAAAACTCGAGGAGTGCCTTCTCCGCTTTTTTTACCTGTTCAGCCATCTTTTGATCAGAAGAGTAGACACCCTCTTCAAGAGTCACCAAAAACTCTCCCATCCACTCTTTACCAAGGAGCTTGTCAAATAACTTAAAGATCGGTGCCGTGTCGCGTTCGGTTATCGCAAGTGAAACAAGTTTTTCCTCAATCTCCCCTTTCGTTGCAACTCCCTCTCTTCTTTGAATCCAGGGTACGATGAACGTTTTAAAGACAGCACCAAGTGACTCAATAAGAGCAAAACGGTTCACCTCTTTGAGAAAGCGTTCAGTGGGCTCTTCATAAACTTGTCGATCAGACGTCGCCCATATGGAGTCCAATCCAAAAGGCTTGAGCGCCTCTTGAAGGAAAGAAAAAGAGAGAGGGTGAAAGGCAGCTCGGAGCAAGGCTTCGAAATCGACTCGACCACTCTCTTTAGAGAAATGGGGCCCTAGGCGTTTTTGCAGTTTGTTCTGCACCTCCTCCTGCTTTTCTTCAAGGAGGTGAATGAGGCGTTCCTTGCCCACAGCACGCAACTGGGCTTCTAGCTTCTTAGAAAGGCGTAAGACTTGGATGGGCTCTTGCAGGACAAACGACGAAAGCCGCTCAGAGACGAGATCCAGTGCGGGCCCGATAGGCTCGTTGGACGAGATGGGATTTAGAGGCTCCTCTGGAGTCATCCTGGGGCTCTCTTCAGCCTTTTTTGGACCTGAGGGAGCTGTGGCTTTTCTCACCGTCGCTAAATTCACCGTCTCAACCTTATATAAGGCGTCTAGAGACTCTAAAGCGCCTGAGGTGACCTCCTGCCCTCCCTGATTAGAAAGAATACGAGGATCCTCAGCGATCGCAGCTAAAAAAGCGCTCCCTGAGACCTCTTTCTCGTCTGTCTCTACACCCCTTAAAATGGCCATAGAATTAATATAATATTCATGTAAATTTTAATGAACCTTAAAGTCAATTTGAGATAGTATAGTTGTTATGCCAGATAGAATAAACGACACAGTTTTAACGGATCAAGCAGAAATGGCTGGCTTCTACCTATCTGAGCCCCTCAAGTACAACAAAAAAGGGGATTTAGACGGTAGAATCGCGACCCTGCTAGATGCTGCAACGACCGAATGTCATGAAATTACAAAGACATGGCAGAGGGTTGTCGGAAACACCTATGTCGGTCAGACTGAGATGAAAGATCTCGCTGACAGGTTGTTCTGCGTCAGCAGCGCCATTCAAGCTCTTGAAGCAAAGAAGCGCGAAGCTGCGGTTACTGAGATTCCATTAGATGCGGAGCGTGTCGAAGCCCAGCTTCAGTATCTCAAAGAGTTCGAAGCAATGAGTCGCCTAAAAATGACCACGATGGGCCTTGATCCTGAAACAGGTGAACAAGCTTCCTCTACGCTTGTTCAGTGGATCAAGTGGGTGTGCCGTTTCTTTGATCTATTCTCTTCGAAAGACGACTGGAAAATGGAGTATCTCCGTGATCTGCTGAATGACTCCCTAGAGAGCAAAACAGACTCAGAAGCAAAATTTGAGTTCCTGCTACAAAGAGACTATGTCAGGACCAATGTCCCTGGAGATGGAAACTGCTTTTTCAACGCACTCGCCGCAGATCTTTTCCCCGGATCCACAGAGACTCAAATCAAGGTACTCGCGAGAAAGTACAGAAAGGATTTTGCACAAGCTGTCCGTGAAAATGCCGATGAAATCGACGATAACCTTGATATTCTTCTTCGCAATCCTCGTGCCCGCCATGGAAGAGATGTAGCTGATCTTTCTGTGAGTCATCATGGCACCCCGTCTGACTACATTAAGGCAAGACTGTTTGCCGATATAGCTGAACGCAATGGCGTCTGGATGGATTATGACACTGCTCTTCTGATGTCGCTCTATGTTTTAAAGCGTCCGATCCACATCATTTCCTTTGAACACAACGATGTTGAAAGAGGGAAGCTCGTCGCTTCTGAACATACGCGCTTTGGTCAAAAGGAATTCCCCCGAGAAAAGCCGCTTTATCTGTATCTAAAAGGGGACCACTACCAGTCACTCCAACGAAAAACTTAATTTCTCGGATCTGTACGCCGGATAATTTTACTGACGTTTTCTTGATTGAAGCCCTTGTACCCCTCACGGCGCTGCAGATTCTCTAAATGGCTTCCTACAGCACCCTCAGTCAGGAACACCTGTGATTGCTCCTCCGATATGAGATTTTCGTCTAGAAGCCGCTCGATGCGAGCTTCTGAAGGCCACCATCTTTCAGCTTCTGTAAAGGCCTGCTTCAAGTAACTAAAATCGGAGAAGGGGTCCATCATCTGGACTCCCCTTTTCTCTAAATCCTCTTTCAACTGATCAAAGGTAAACTGCGCTTCTAAATGGTGCATTCCGGCGCTTGTGATTGAGTCACCGTGAAGCGCACACCAGAGTCCAATTGTCCCTAGCTCTTTCTCCCCAGGAAGAGGCTCTTTAGAAAAGTCAATCATCAGCTCCTCTGGACTGAGATCCACATCCAAGAAAAGGACGAGGGACGCTGTCTCATTTTCCATCACTTGAGCTCCCCATCCCGCCTCCTCACCTGCGTAAAAACGCTCACGGCAATGAAATCCAAGAACCTGAAAAAGTTCAACAAGCAGCGTAAAGGTTTCTCTTGAGGAGCGGAACGTATGGTGGTCGTGGTTCGCCCACCCAAGACCTAAATGGTCCTGACGCGCCTTTTGAATTTGTCCTGCCCGATTTTTCGCCTGCCAAAACTCTCTTTCCACTTCGAGTACTAGTGACGCAGCGACATCCTGTCCGAGCTCGGCCGTCAGCTCCTTAGCCAGCTGGATCGCTTGGTGGATTTCCCCCTCCTCATCCTCCCCTGTACGAGGACGGGTACGCCAATACTCTTTTGCTTTCATGTATTTCGTCAGGTATGAGGAGCCGGGGTGTGTGGGCTCTAACGTTCTCGTTCCCCTTCTCTCTACGACCCAGAATTGACAATGTGAGACCTCTGTGACCAGCGCTCTACGGTAGGGAGAGAAGAGCGCACCTTCAATCTTTCTCTTTAAACCGTGCACCATCAAAAAAGCACTGATCTCATCTACTTTGATATAACAACCACTTCTTTTCCCCGTGTTCAATGCGATGGCGGGAAGCTGCGCCCGTTTATGGCGGTAAAGCGTCTCTGTTTTAGAAACGGAGTCGACAGTAAAACCGATCAATTCAAGCTCGAAGTGAAGCTCTTCATTCATTGGCAAGGAGAGATGGTCGACCCAGTCGAATAGGCGGCTGCTGGTCTGTTCGACAAGTTGTTCTTCAAAATCTGCTAGATCGGGAATACGCGAAACAATTGAGGTGAGGTAACGCTCGACAAAACGTTCAGCTGCAGGTTCCTGCTTCCACTGAAATTCAGCATTCAACTCCATGCAAACCTCCTCAGAAAGACCCTGATTAGAGAGAGGCTAGGACAGAAGGGCTCTCTTTCTTTACTAATGGAGGGTTAGCCAATTTTTGTAAACGGCCTGCTAAAACCTGATAAAGTTCTTGAACCTCAAGAACTTCTGCGACTTTCTCAAAGGGAGACTGACTCAAGATCAGCGCGCTAACAAACTTCAGATCAGCCAAGAATTCAGCAAAGGAGGCGCTCTCCTCACTTTCACTGATAAAGAGAACCAGCTCTTTGCCCCCTGATTTGAGCTGAGACAGGATCTCTACCAGCTCTTTCGTATAGAAGCTGTCAGGGGCAAGATAGACCAGCTGAGTGTCCTCAAGGCCCACTTTTAGTGCAGAGAGGTGCTGGTCATCGAAAATTTTGTTCTCGGTCGCTTGCGTCAAGAGTCTCCTTGCCACTTGGGTAAGCGTCACTTGCGCACAACCAATCTCTTCCACAGCAAGACCTGCTGCAACATTTGCGATCTGGCAGGCATGGGCCATGGAGAGCCCACTTCCCCGGGCAAGAGTGAGTGCCGCCAGGACCGTATCCCCCGCTCCAGTCACATCGCGCACCTGGCGCACCTTAGCGGGAAAGTCATGACGATTTCTCTTTTTATCAAAATAGGTAATCCCTGCTTCAGAACGGGTGATTAACAACTCTTCGGCACCCGCAGCCTCAAGAACTGCCATTCCAATCTCCTCTAAGGGAGCCTCTTTATCTAGTCCAGAAACCGCGACTGCTTCGGAAAAATTTGGTTTGATCAGAGTGGTGCCGTCGTATTTAGAAAAGTCGAGCCCTTTGGGGTCAGTAATCACAAAGATGTCATGTTTTTTAGCGCACTGAATTGCTTTTTTGAGTAGAGTCCTTGAGAGTCCCCCTTTTCCATAGTCAGAGATCGCGAGCACCTGGTGCTTTGGAATCTCTTTTTCTAAAAACCGGGTAAGTTGATCTTCAGCGGGCGGAGAGATCTCCGACACCTTTTCATAATCAATCCTAACGACTTGTTGCTTCGAAGCGATCACGCGGTTTTTGAAGGTGGTGTGAAACCCTTCTTCAAGAACCATTCCCGTCGTATCTGCCCCGCCTGTTGATAGAAGACGTAAGACTCTTTCTCCTTTCAGGTCAGCTCCCACCCTCCCACAGGCTGTCACTTCCGCTCCTAGAGCAAGGAGGCCAAGAACCACGTTCCCCGCTCCTCCAGGAAGGTCTCGCTCGGAAGAGACATGGACGACGGCGACCGGTGCCTCTGGGGAGATTCTTTCTGCCTTGCCCTCTGTATAGGAGTCTAGCATGTAGTCTCCCAGAACAAGGACTTTAACGGGTTTCAGCTGACAAAAAAGAGTGGTGAGATCCACTAGTTCACTTCCTCTTTAACGAGATAGTCTTCCACATACTCAATCACAGACTCTTCAAAGGGTGTCCAAGCAATCGAGCCAAATTCCCCCTCAAAACGCCCCATGTCAGCAGCTGTGTAGTTCTGGTATTTACCAACCAGGTCTTCAGGCATATCGACAAATTCAATTTTTGGGGGCAGCTTTAGTCCTTTGAAAACTCCATTCGCAAGCTCTAACCACGTGTGAGGCGTTCCGGTTCCCATGTTGTAAATACCGAAGACATCCTTCTTCAATAAGTCTGCTGTGATTTTTGCCACATCTTTGACATAAACGAAATCTCGCAGCTGCCCGCCATCCTCAAATTTATCTGGTTCTGAAGACTTGAACAACTTGACCGCTCCCTTTTCTGCGATCTGTCGAGTGAAGTGGACAATTGCAGAAGCCATACGCCCTTTATGGTACTCGTTTGGACCAAAGACGTTGAAGTATTTGAGTCCTGTAACTTTGTTTAAAAGACCATGTTTCTGGAGCCAAAGATCAAAGAGATGCTTCGAAAAGCCATACATATTGAGTGGAGAAAGCGCCTGAAGTCCTGAAGGATCATCTGAAAAACCTTGCTCACCGTTGCCGTAAGTTGCAGCACTAGAGGCATAGATGAAACGATGGCCGTTTTCTAGAGCATACTCACAGAGCTGTTGGCTGAAGAGAGTGTTGTTCGTGTAAAGGTAATCAGCATCTCGCTCAACAGTCGAAGAGCAAGCCCCTAAATGAATGAAGGCCTCAATTTCGCTTTCACGTCCTTTCAGCCAATCAAAAATTTCATATCGAGAGACAATCCCCTCGAACTTTTTGCCAACGAGGTTTTTCCACTTTTCAGAGGTACCCAGATCATCAACGATGATGATACTGGTGAAACCTTCATCGTTCAGTCGCTTGATCACATTGGAGCCAATGAATCCTGCTCCACCCGTGATGACCACGTATTGATCGTCATAGAGTTTCATATCCAACCTCCAAAGTCACACTTCTCGCAGTGCAAAATGCAATTGAAAAGGAGAGACTAGTTGATCAACTAGAATCTCCTTACGTTTTATTCTTCTGTTGCGGCCTCTTCTGCAGGTGCCTCTTGCGGCTCTTCAGCAGGAGCGGCCTCTTGTGGCTCAGGCTTCTTCACTTCTTGATCAGGTAAGATCTTGAGTGAAACAGAAGCTGGCACATCTTCTTTCAACTTCAGGTCGACTTTGTAGACGCCTGTTTGTTTGAAAGGGTGCTTGACGAGGACCATCTTCTTCGTCACGACGAAGCCTTCTGCCTCCAAGAGTCCTTGAATGTCCACTTGAGTCACAGAACCGAACATATGTCCTTCCTGGTCCACTTTCACAACCGTGCTTAGAGTGACACCTTCAAGCTTCTTCGCAAGCTCTTCAGAGTCTTTTTTGTCGATCACAGCTTGTTTAGCTCTCTCTTCTTGCAACTTTGCTTGCATGCGGATTGTCTGCTTATCAGCAACAACCGCTTTTTGTTGAGGAAGAAGAAAGTTTCTTGCGTATCCCGGCTTTACTGAAACGATTTCACCGCTTCGGCCAAGATCCTCTACATCATTTATGAGTAATAATTTAGTTGCCATATACGTTTCTTCTCCTAACTTCTATCAACAAAGGGTAGAAGCGCAATCATACGCGCCCTTTTAATTGCTTGTGAAAGTTGGCGTTGGTGCCATGCTGAAACGCCTGTAATACGACGAGGTAAAATTTTACCACGATCGGTGATAAATCTCTTAAGGACTTCAACATCCTTGTAGTCGATGACTTTCACGCCAGCGGCAGTGAAAGGACACTTCTTTCTCTTTTTAAAACGGCTACCGCCACGAAATGAGCGAGGTTTAGTAATTGCCATACATTTTCTCCAAAAGTTTACTCTTCAGCAAGAGGCTGAAACTCTAATTTTTCTTGAACTTTATCGGCGGTTAAAATCATATAACGCACCATATCTTCCATCAGTCGGTACTCACTCTTGACTTCATCAAGAATTTCTGGAGCAGCCTCTAGAAACACTAGAAAATAGTGTCCTTCACGATGTCTACCGATCTCGTAAGCTAGACGGCGACGACCCATATCATGGACCTTCTTCACTTCAGCACCTTTAGATGTCATCTCATCAAGAGCTTTATCAAAAGCCTTCTTAAGAGCATCTTCAGTCAAGGCTGAATTGAAAATATACATCACCTCGTAGAGGTTTCGTTTATTTTGACTCATCTATGTTTTCTCCTGTCTCCTTTTTCGGAGACTTTTTCGTTCTTTTATTCACTTCGCTCATCACTTTATTCATGTCGTCTGTCAGAAGAAGCTCTATCGCTTTTCTTCCTTGAGCTACAAAGTCGGAAAGTTCAGCTTGTTCTTCAGAAGAAAACTCTTCTAAAACAAAGGCATCGAGAGGAAGTAGTTGTTGTCTTTGACTTCCTACACCCATCCTGAGCCTTTTAAACCCGGAAGTGCCGATCTCCTGCTCTATACTCTTCAAGCCATTGTGCCCTCCTGATCCTCCAGATGAACGGAGTCTCATCTCTTTGAAAGGAATGGCCACATCGTCTGTGACGACTAAAATTTCTGAGCTCTCAATTTTAAAGTAGTCACTGTACTTTCTCACACTACGCCCACTCAAATTCATGAATGTTTGTGGAAGAAGGAGGTGAATTTCAATTCCATGCCAGTGAAATTTTCCTGTAAAGGCATTGAAATCTCTCTTTTCCTTCAGTGTGCAGCCTTGGTTCTCTGCCAGTGACTCTAAAACTAAAAATCCAATGTTATGCCTTGTGAGGTGATACTTTTTGCCTGGGTTACCAAGACCCACAATCAGCAAGCGACCTCCCTCTAGCATCTATCCCCTATCTCTTGGCAATCACGACAGCCACCTCTTCGAGGTTAGCGCGTGGTTGAACAGATTCAGGAATGGCTAAATCTTTAAGCTTTTTAAACTGCTTAATTCCTAGCTCGCGTACATCCAGTGTAAACACATCAGGGATGTCTTTAGGTAAACACTCTACCTTGATTGAGCGGATCACACGTCTTAAGACTCCACCGAGCTTGATCCCCGCGCAGTCCATGACTCCGTCGCACTCAATTGGCACTTTTACCTTCACCTTCACGCCCTCTTTCAACTCTTCGAAATCGAGGTGCAGAATGGTGTAGGTTGTTGGGTGGTATTGGATGTCTTTAACTAGAACTTTTCGCTCTTTTCCCTTTTCATCAACGAGAGTCAGTTGAGTCGTTGCAAGGCGACCTTTGACAATAGAGCGTAAAATTTGTCCAAATTCAGCACCACTTACGATGATAGCATCTGATTCGCTACCACGTGAGTAGACAACAGCAGGGATGTCGCCAGCACGTCGAATACGGCCTGGCTCCCTCTTTTTATCCAACGATCTGGGTCGGATATTCAGTTTCATAAATCCTCCGTCAGGATGTATAGAGACGCTTTGTCTCTTTATTCAAAAAACTTTCATTTAACAAAGGGGTTGAATGGACCCCGCCGAGACAACGCATTCAATAGCCTTCGCAAAGTGTGTGGCTACTGACACAGAGTGCACTTGTTTCGATTCACTCACCTCCTCTCGGAGTGGAATCGTGTCACTCACTAATAGAGCTTCTATTGGACTGTCAGCCAGGTCCTGCAGAGCCTCTCCGACTAGGAGTGGGTGCGTTGCACAGGCGATGACTTTCGAAGCCCCCTTCTCTCGGCACGCTTTCGCGGCTGACGCTAGAGTGATCGCAGTCGAGCACACATCATCAGCGAGAAGTACATTCTTTCCTTCAATATCCCCTATCACAGCTGTGATCGTCACATCTGTAGAGGATGAGCGGACCTTGTCAATTAGAGCGTAGTCCACTCCTAAAGCAGTTGCAAAATCCCTTGCGAGCTTTGCACTCCCTGAATCGGGAGCGACAACCACTAAATCGTTTAGCCCCTTCCCCTGAATGGCTTTCGCCAATAAGGGCAGAGCTTTCAAGTGATCCACAGGGATGTCAAAAAATCCCTGGAGCTGCCCCGCATGCAAATCCATGGTGATCAGGCGACTGACTCCCGCCTTTTCAAGCATGTTTGCAACGAGCTTCGCCGTAATGGGCACTCTTGGCTTCTCTTTACGATCTTGCCGACAGTATCCAAAATACGGGACCACAGCTGTGATGCTTTTTGCTGAAGCTCGCTTCAGCGCATCCACCATGATCAAAAGCTCCATTAGGTACTCGTTGGGTTCGAGAGCGATTGTCTGAACGACAAAAACCTCTTTTCCCCTGACACTCTCTAAAATCTCCACACCGATTTCCTGATCAGGAAAACGGTAAAGAGAGATATCACCGAGAGAGAGTCCTAAATGCGAAGCGATCTCTTTTGCAAAAGAGGGATGGGAAGTTCCGGAAAAAAGAAGGAAATCAGCTTCTTTAGCCATCTTTCCTCATCTTTACCGCCACATTCACTCCTCTCTTGCGAAGCACTGGGATCACTTATTTTTTAATTGGGGTGGAAGGATTCGAACCTCCGAATGGCGGTACCAAAAACCGCTGCCTTACCACTTGGCGACACCCCAAGACTAGGTGCTTCGTCTGATACGGCTGCTTCGCCGTAAACAGGATGTGAATATGTTAAGTTGTTTGAAGAATAATTTGCAAGGGGTGAATTAGTCCTCCAATTCTTCCTTTGGCTGCTCTTCTGGTTCCGCAGTATAAACATTTTTAAATACCACGTGGACAGAGCTGACATGGAGGCCTGTATAGTCAGAAATCGCCTTTGAAATAGCATTCTGAACCTCTTCTGACTTCTCAGGAATTAAAATCCCAAAACGGACCTTCACTTCCACTTTCAAGGAAACACTGTGATTCTCACTATCTTGCTCAACAGTGACTCCACGAAACCCCTCAGAGTCCCGCCCCAAAAGATGCTCTATGAAGCTTCCATCGATTGGTTGGACACCGTCAATTTCGGCCACGCATTAAAGGGCAATTGCCTTAAAAACGCGGTCCTCAATATCGCGGACAAATGTTGTCTCAGGAAGTTCTGTGCCTTTAATTGCTTTCATTTCACCATGCAGTCTATCATAGCGATAAAAAAAAGGAACGATTTTTGGACAACCTTTTCTTCTTATTGATTCTCACAGGACTTGGAGTCCTGACTGCCTATTATGCAAATACCCGAGGCCGTGACCCCTATCTTTGGTTTGCCGTCGGCTTTTTCTTTGGAATTTTGGGCTTCATCGCCCTTTTTCTTTTCCCCAACCTCAATCCTCCCCCAGTGGAGAAGCCTAAGGTGGAAGAGCCAGAACCCTCTTTCGTCCCGAATCCCTTTGAGTGTCAGGACTGGTACTATCTGAACGCAGAAAAGAAAAATATTGGCCCCCTAACCCTCACAGAGTTGAAAGACTCATGGAAGGAAGGCTCTCTCGATAGCAAAAGCTATGTATGGAACGACACTTTTGAGGATTGGAAAAAGGTGGTGGAAGTCGAGGGGCTTATAAAAGAGTTAGGAGAGAGCAAAACGCCCTCTCCTAAAGAATCGGTAGAGACTACCAGCTAGTGGCTACCAGCTTGACTTAGAAATCCCTGGAATCAGGCCGCTGAGAGACATCTCACGGAAGCAAAGACGAGAGAGCTTGAACTTTCTCAAAAATCCTCTTGAACGTCCTGTCAGCTCACAGCGATTGCGGACTCGAATCGGAGAGGTATCTCTCTTCATCTTATTCAATTTAATTCTAGCTTCTTCTCTCTCTTCAAAAGAAAGCTCCATGTTTTTCACAGCTTTCTTCAGTTTTTCGCGCTTCTCAAAGTGACGGTTGACCATCTCTTGGCGGCGCTTGTTCTTTTCGATCATTGCTTTTCTAGCCATAGTTCTCCTAAACGTCAGCGGCTCTTAAGACTCGCTGAATAAATCTTTTTTCGCTTTTTTCCTTGCTGGACCTTTTTGACGTTGCTTACGATTAGGGTCCTTCTTATTAATCACATAGAGTCTGCCCCTTCTACGGACTAGGATATCACCCTTTGAGGGATCAGCTTTGACAGAGGCTTTCGTTTTCATTTCAAAAGTTCCTTAGGTGAAATTTTTAATGATCAGCAGTATACACTAGAGGCCAAATTTCGTACAATGATCTTTTATGTTGTCATTTTAGGGCCAAATTGCTATGCTTTAGGGCAACAATTTAAAAAGTATTTAAAGGATTGAACAGTGAAACGCACATATCAACCAAGCAAGCGTCGCCGCAAAACGACTCACGGCTTCCGAGTCCGCATGAAAACAGCCGCAGGAAGAAACATTCTGCGCAATCGCCGAAGAAAGGGACGTCTCCGTCTCGCTGCTTAAGTTTCCCAAAATCCGCTCGCTTACTGAAAAAACAGGAGTTTCTCACTGTTCAGAAAAGAGGGCGGCGTCAAGTGGGTCGCTATATCGTCTTCGACTCCCTCCCCTCCAATACCGATTCACCGCGACTCGGCATGAGTGTCAAAAAAGCTTTTGGCAACGCGGCAGAGCGCAACCGTTTTAAAAGACAAATTCGCGAGATTTTCCGTCTCCATCGCCACCAACTCCCCCATCTTAGCCTCGTCGTGCGCCCCAGAAGCCACGCAAAGGAGGCACCCTTCTCAGAAATCCTGAACGAATTCCTCAAACTCATCCCATGCAACTCCTAGATCGGCTCAATCTGGAACAGAAGCAAGCCGTCACTTGCTTAGACAAAAGACTCCTTGTTTTAGCGGGTGCTGGGACGGGCAAGACCCTCGTTTTGACGAGTCGCATTGCCCACCTTCTCACGACTCACAGCGTCCCCGCCACCTCTATCGTTGCCCTGACCTTCACCAACAAAGCGGCAAAAGAGATGAAGACGCGTGTCGCTGCACTGGTGGGTGAAGAGCGCGCGGAAGGAGTGACCCTCTCCACGTTCCACAGCTTCTGCATGGAAATTCTCAAAAAGGAGATCCATCACCTCGGTTACACCACACCCTTCACGATCTATGACCCATCAGAAGTGGAGCGCCTCTTCAACTCTATTGCAAAAGAGATCCTGCGCACTGATGGAGAGATCCCCTCTCTTTTCTCAACCATTCTAGAAATCCGCAATGCGATGAACAAGGGGCTGAAACCCGAGGAGATGCCTGACAGCGGCTCCTGGCACAAAGGATTTGTCCGAGACCTTTTCCAGCGGATGCTCACCCTCATGCGCGCGCACAACGCTGTCGACTTCGACCTGATGCTGTATCTCACTCTCGAACTTTTTGACAATCATCCCGAGGTCTTAGAGAAATATAGAGAACGCATCCAGTACCTTCTCATTGACGAATTCCAAGATACAAATAGCGTCCAGTTCAAGATTGCCTCCTCTTTAGTGGGCGACAGCGGTTACCTCACCGCGGTAGGTGACGACGACCAGTCAATATATGGATGGCGCGGGGCAGATATCCGCAACATCTTAGATTTGAAAGAGGCAACCACTCTCAAACTAGAACAAAACTTCCGCTCGACTCCTACGATCCTGAGTGCTGCCAATGCTCTGATCAAAAACAATGAAACACGCCACCAAAAAGCTCTCTGGTCACAAAAGGACGCTGGGGAAAAGATCCGTCTTTTCACCACCCCAACTGAGAAGGAGGAAGCACGTGGTGTCATTTATCGCATCCTCCATCTCCACGAGACCTACCACATCCCCCTGAAACAATTTGCCATCCTCTACCGCTCTAACAGCCTTTCACGTGTTTTTGAAACGGAACTCCTCAAAACACCTTACAAGAAAAATAACTCCTACCAAAGGGGTATTCCCTACCAAATCTATGGAGGACTTGAATTCTTCGAGCGACGCGAAGTCAAAGACCTCTTTTCTTACCTCCGCGTTCTCGTCAATCCAAAGGATCAAGAGGCCCTTCTGCGGATCATCAACTACCCCAGGCGTGGAATCGGCGATACCACCCTCTCCAAACTCACGGAAGAGAACCGAAAGCGTCACCTCCCCCTCATCACCATTTTAAGAAAAACGGTGAGTGGGGAGATTGACATCGCTCTTTCTCCTAAGTCCCTTGGAGGCTTGAAAGAGTTCCTCGATATCCTCGATACAGCACAGGCAGACTTTGAATCCCTCTCCTTGACTCAAGCCATGGAAAAGCTCATCGACCGATTACAGTTTAAAAAGGTGCTTAAAGAAGAAACCAAAAACCCCAAACTTCTCGAAATCAAATGGGAAAACGTGCAAGAGCTCCTCTCGAGCCTCCACGACTTTGAAGGCGAGTCAACGGGAAAGCCGCCTCTCTCTGAGTATGTGATGGAGTCCCCCCTTCTCTCTGGATCTCAAAAAGACAAAGGAAAAGCAGAGGGACATGATGCGGTTCAGCTCATGACCTTCCACAGTGCAAAAGGACTCGAGTACAACACCGTTTTCCTGATTGCTCTTGAAGATCAAATTCTTCCCCACGAACGCTCTCTGGAAAATATCGAAGAAGAACGACGCCTGTTTTATGTCGCGATCACGAGAGCGAAAGAGAGGCTCTATATGAGCCTCTCCAAACAGCGTACCCGCGCTGGAAAAACGGCCCCCACCAAGCCTTCAAGGTTCCTCTATGAGGTTCCTAAAGAACACCTTAAGCTCACCAAGTACGAAGAAATTGAAAGTTAGCTCTCCATCCCTTAGGGTGTGGGTATGGGAAAGATTCAAGTAAAAGCCGTCTCTGGTGAGCTCACCACGATCTCCTCTGATGAGCTCCACTTCTTTAATTCAAAACTCATCTTGAAAGAAGACCCTCGCTACGATGAGGCGAGACAGCTCTGGAATGCAATGATCGACCGCCATCCTGCCTTCATTTTGCAGTGCACAACAAGCAACGATGTCATGCAAGCAGTCCGCTTTGCACACCAACACTCGCTTCTGATTTCCATCCGCGGTGCAGGGCACAACATTGCAGGTCGAGCACTAGAGGATGACGTTCTCTTGATCGACTTAAGTCAGATGCGAAAAGTTGTGGTCGACCCCAAGCAGAAAACCGTGACTGCTGAAGCGGGAGCGACTCTTGGTGATGTCGATGAAGAGACACAAAAATATGAACTCGCCCTACCGGTCGGGATCAACTCAACCACAGGGATTGCTGGACTCACCTTAGGCGGTGGATTCGGCTGGCTAAGTCGCAAGTACGGAATGACCGTCGACCACCTCCTCTCTGTAGAGCTTGTGACAGTCGAAGGGGAACTCCTCACCGTCACGAAAGAGAGTGAACCCGAGCTTTTCTGGGCACTCACCGGCGGCGGAGGCAACTTTGGAATCGTGACCTCTTTCACTTTTAGTCTTTCCCCCTTGAAGAACGAAGTGATGTCGGGTCCTGTGATCTTCGAAATCGATGAAGCCGAATCCGTTCTCAAAAACTACCGAGACTTTTGTAAGTCAGCACCGAATGAACTCACCGTTTGGTCTGTCATGCGTCATGCCCCTCCCTTCCCCTTCCTCGACGAGAAGTACCACGGCAAAAAAGTCCTCATCTTAGTGGGCCTTTATACTGGAGAGATGGATGAAGGAAAAGAGCTCCTCTCCGGGCTTGAAACCCTCGGCACTCCGATCGGAAATGGAGTTGCACCGCACCGCTTTACCGACTTCCAAAAAGCCTTTGATGGACTCCTCACTCCAGGCGCGCGCAACTATTGGAAATCTCATAATTTTATCGATGTCCCTGACGCACTGATTAAAGTGCTCGTCAACGCTGCAAAAAATCTCCCCACTCCCCATTCAGAAGTCTTCCTCGCTCAAATGGGTGGAGAAACCAACCGCATTCCAAAACAGTCGACCGCCTATCCTCACCGTGATGTCAACTTCATTATGAATGTCCATGCCCGGTGGGAAACTCCAGAACAAGATAGCCTTTGTATTGACTGGTCGAGAAAACTTTTCAAGGATGCAGCTCCCTTCGCCACGGGAGGCGTTTATCTCAATTTCGTGAGCGAGGGAGACGATGACACCGACTCCACCTTTTCCAAAAACTTTGAGCGCCTCGCGAAAGTAAAAGCAAAGTACGATCCCAAAAACATCCTCCGCTCAAACTTAAATATCACTCCTTCCCACTAAGACCAGCTCGTCAGTAACTTTTCTGTATAGTGTCGAACTATTTAGATAGAGAGACCTTT